>Ga0082212_10003151_pt1 | contig 23550 bp, 18 predicted proteins | sample TergutNt197P3_FD_71548 | JGI IMG/M metagenome (GOLD analysis project Ga0082212, IMG submission 71548) | Neocapritermes taracua P3 segment gut microbial communities from Petit-Saut dam, French Guiana - Nt197 P3 | ecosystem: Host-associated > Arthropoda: Insects > Digestive system > Gut ... | reverse complement strand
TCATTCCGGCGGCATAGCAAGCGTGAATATCTTCTTTGAAAACGTTTGCAGTCATTGCGATGATTGGAAGCTTTTGTGCGCCGGGGGCGAGCAGGGCGCGGATATATTGGGTCGCCTCAATGCCGCCCATTTCGGGCATGTTCATATCCATGAAAACCATATCGTACAAATCGGGAGCCGCTTTGATTTTCAAAACAGCTTCCTTTCCATTTTCAGCGGTATCAATAATAAGTCCGGTATCATCTAACAAGGTAATCAAAATCTCGCGGTTGATTTCGACATCTTCCACCAGCAAAAGCCTTTTGCCATCAAACTTGTCCGCCGCAGGATTTAAGGAAACAGGCATATCTCTTTCCGAATGCTGGGGCGCAGCACTGTTGTCATATTCCAGTTTTACGGTAAAAGAAAAGCGGGCACCTTTATCGATTTCTGACTCGACCATGATTTCACCACCCATCATTTCGACAATGTGCTTTGAAATAACCAGGCCAAGCCCGGTGCCGCCATATTTATAGGTGGTATCATTCTCTGCCTGCTGGAAAGCCTGGAAGATTCGTCCTTGCTGTTCCATCGACATGCCGATGCCATTATCGGCTACTTCGAAGAAAAGCTCGCAGAGTCCATTTTCTTCACGGAAGTCGACATTGAAATGGATTGTCCCGCCCAATTGCGTGAATTTCGCGGCATTCGATAAGAGGTTGGTAATGACCTGGGATAATTTTTGTTCATCGCCAATTAGGGCAACCGGCATATTTTCTTTAATATGAATCAAAAAATCAATTTTTTTCTCATCAAGGGGTATTTGGATAAAAGAGACTACTTTTTCCAATAGTTTATCCAGGCGGAAGGGAATGGAAATCACTTCATACTTATCGGCCTCTATTTTTGAGATGTCCAAGATATCATTGATGATTCCCAATAAATGCTCCGAAGCCTCTTTTACCTTTCCAAGCGCGTAATCTTTCCGCTCGATCTGGTCAGATTTTTCCGCGATTTCCGTCATGCCGATGATGGCATTTAAGGGCGTGCGTATTTCATGACTCATATTGGAAAGGAAGATTGATTTTGCACGGTTTGCGTGCTTGGCATTGTCCTCCGCCTTTAATAGAACCATGATCGTATTCGCTATGCGTGCTTCCATATCGATTAAATTGTGTTCCAAAACGGCGAATTCATCATTTTTGTGTAAAACCGGTGGGCGCTTTGAACGCTCAAAAAGTTCCGGCAAGCTCGCATCACGGCGATAAGTTAAGATGCTATCCATAATGATGCGAACGGGGTTGATGACCCATTTTTTGATTGTGTATAGATTCAAAAGGACAATTGCCGAGAAAATCAAAAGACCGATGACAACCACCGACAATATGGTCGTTCGGTGTACTTCCATTATATGATCCATGGAAATATCAACGCTGACATAGCCGGCGATACTGTTGTCGGCACGAAAGATAGGTACATGTTTGGTTAGCAGCCATCCCCAGCTTGTATCGGCGATATACGCTTCATTTTGTTCCCCGCGCAGGAGTCTGTCCAAGACTTCCAAATCATAATCATCACTTAGCCAGCTTTCAAAATTGCCTAGACTTTTATGGTCTTGCTTGTCCGTATCAAAGACAAAGATTTCGCCGTTTTCAACATGTCGTGAGACATAAATGTACATGACCTCGGTTTTTTCCTGGATCGAACGCATGACAGAAAGGATTTGCTCATACGCTTCATCCTCTTCAAGCGTCAAAAGATAATGGTCAATCATTTCCGCATCCAGCAATGTCCCGATGAAGGTTGCGACCATTGTTGCCTTGCTTACATATTCATCATCAATCCGCTGCTGGAAACGATAAACCATGCCAATCGTCATGATGCCGCCTAATAAGAGCGGCAAAATGATTAAAATTGCAGCTAAGCGAAAGCGCAATGAATTTTGCCATGCGACTTTGTCTCGCTCGATGTTTTCATCGCTTTTGACGTGATTTTCGTCTTTTATCTCATCGTTCATATCAATTCTCCGAAAGATAAGGTCGCTCTGATTCTATAAGTAAATGTCGCTTCTGTCAAGTATGAATGTGCATTTAGTTACTGTTTGCGGCTTGCCGTGAACAGTAACAACTTACCCAGTAAACTACATAAAAGTTCCTCAAGCAGTATAGCTTTTTTTTTCTTCATTTGATATAATTGATAAAATAAATGCCCGAATAAAAATAAAGGAAAAGAAAATGATCTGGAATGAAACAAAAGAGTGCATGAGCCGTGACGAAATGACCGCTCTGCAAAACAACAGATTGACCAAGGTAGTCAATCGAGTTTATCACAATGTCGAATACTATCGCAAAAAAATGCAGGCTGTCGGCCTTGAACCCGGTGATATCAACGGGATTGAAGACATCGAAAGACTCCCATATACGAACAAGGATGATTTACGGGATACTTACCCATATGGTCTTTTTGCTGCCCCCCAGTCTGAGATTGTCCGTATCCATGCCAGTTCCGGCACGACCGGAAAAGCGACGGTGGTTGGTTATACCCGCCGCGACATTGATGTATGGTCGGAATGCGTTGCCCGCGCCCTTACGATGGCAGGTGTCGGCAAAGGCAGTACGATTCAGGTTGCCTACGGTTATGGCTTATTTACCGGCGGTCTTGGTGCCCATTATGGTGCCGAACATTTGGGTGCGACGGTTATCCCGATGTCGACCGGCAATACCAAAAAACTTACGACCATGATGGAGGATTTAGGGGCGACATCCATCGCTTGTACCCCTTCCTACCTATTACATATCGCCGAGACTCTTGAAGCCGAAGGCCGGATTCCCAATATTAAGCTAAAATCAGCCATCTGCGGTGCCGAGCCATGGACGGAAGCAATGCGGATTCAAATCGAAGAAAAACTGCATATCAGTGCCCATGATATCTATGGCCTTTCAGAGATTATGGGACCCGGTGTTGCTTGTGACTGCATTTATCATACCGGCCTGCATATCTATGAAGATCACTTCCTGCCGGAGATTATCTCGCCGGATACATTTCAAGCGGTTGCTCCCGGCGAGACCGGAGAGTTGGTGTTCACTACTTTGACCAAAGAAGGAATCCCGCTGATTCGCTACCGCACCAAAGATCTTACCAGCATTGGTTACGATCAGTGCGAATGTGGGCGCAGCCTTGCCCGTATTAGCCGCTTTAAAGGGCGCTCTGATGATATGCTGATTATCCGCGGGGTGAATGTATTTCCTTCACAAATTGAAGCTGCCCTCCTTGAAATGGGTGAAACCTCGCCGCATTATATCATGGAAGTGGATCGGATTAACAACCTTGATTTGTTGGAAATAAAAGTCGAAGTGGAAGACCGCTATTTTTCAGATGAAATCAGGGCACTTGAATCTTTGACGCATAAAATCGAACGAACCATCCGTGATGCGATTGGGCTGGCCGTAAAAGTGAAATTGGTTGAACCGAAGACGATTGAGCGCAGTATGGGGAAGGCGGTCCGAGTAATTGACAAGCGAAAATTAACGTAGTCCGAGTTACTATTCACGGCTAGTATTCCGCGAGGTGTTTTGCGCGTTTTTTGCGCAAAATCCCGAGTTACACAAGCGCCAAAATGCTGTTTTTTAGCATTTTGTGTGCAAACGTTACTGTTTACGGCGTAGCCGTGAATAGCAACGTAGTCTGATTTTAAACTATGAAATTGAATCCGCCGCAGGCGGGGAATGGGTGTAAATTATGAAACAATTATCTGTTTTTTTGGAGAATAGGGAAGGCAGGCTTTCAGATGTTTTGCAGATTTTGGCCGACCATAAAATTAATATTTTGTCATTGAGTCTTGCCGATACCAGCGAATATGGGATGCTCCGTCTTTTGGTATCCGAGCCGGAAGCAGGCAGGAATGCTTTGCGCGACCAAGCTTTATCCGCGACTTTAACCGATGTTCTGGCAGTAAAAATGTCCCATGAAGTGGGTGCCTTGCAAAGAATCCTAACCGTTTTATGTGATGCCGGCATCAATATTGAGTATATGTATGCGCTTTGTACCGGCACAGAAGAAGCGGCTTTGGTGATTAAAACCTCGGATTTGGAAGTTGCTGCCAGTGTGCTTAAGCGCGCCAATGTGGAATTTTATGAATAAGCTTGCAATATATATATCAGTTAGTGTATAATGTTGTTGACATATCAGCGTGAATCTGTGAAATCTAAATTAATCACCACTATTTTATAGAAATTATGATAGGAGCTTTTATGAGGGAAAAATACGAATCGTTGGCGGTAGCTGATTTGAAAGCTATTGCTAAAGCCAGAGGCCTGAAAGGTGTTTCTTTGCTAAAAAAAGCAGAAGTCATTGAACTTATGCTAATTGAAGACGAAAAAGATAAGCAGGAAAAAGCGCGTCAGGATCAGGAGAAGCGCGAAAAAAGCCGCCAGTTCGTAGAAACTAAAAGGAATGCAGACGTAAGGCCGACAAGATCGCCCAGTTATGGCAGCACCTTGCAAAGTAACGCCGAGAAAGCCGAAGCAGACCAAAGCAGTGATGAGAAACCAGAGCGGCGGGACGAAGCGGATTTGGATAGCGGAATTATCGCATACGGTATCCTGGAAGTGATGCCTGACGGTTATGGTTTCATCCGGTGCGAGAATTACCTGCCGGGCGAACGGGACGTATATGTTGCCCCCAGCCAGATTCGTCGTTTTGGCTTGAAAACCGGCGATATTTTAGAAGGCACGACCAGGGTCAAAAATCAAGGTGAGAAATTTGCGGCTTTGCTCATTGTGAAGACGATTAACGGTTATAGTCCGGAAGTGGCAAGTATCCGTAGGAATTTTGAAGATATGACTCCGATTTTCCCGAACGAACGCTTGAAATTGGAGTTGCCTGGTGCCAGTGTGTCAATGCGGATCATGGATTTAATCAGTCCGGTTGGCAAAGGCCAGCGCGGCATGATTGTTTCCCCGCCCAAGGCCGGAAAGACAACACTGCTCAAAGATGTTGCCCGTTCGGTAAAGCGTAATAACCCGGATGCGCATTTGATTATTTTATTGATTGACGAGCGTCCTGAAGAAGTAACGGATATTCGGGAAGCGATTGAAGGGCCAAATGTCGAAGTCATCTATTCGACTTTTGATGAACTGCCTGAACACCATAAGCGAGTTTCGGAGATGGTAATCGAGCGTGGCCGCCGTTTGGTTGAACATGGCCGGGATGTCGTGATTTTGATTGACAGCATTACCCGTCTGACCCGTGCATATAACCAAGTAGTCCCGCCCAGTGGCCGCACGCTTTCCGGCGGTCTTGATCCGGCGGCTTTGCATATGCCGAAACGTTTCTTTGGCGCTGCCCGCAATATGCGTGAAGGCGGATCACTTACCATTTTGGCAACAGCCTTGGTTGAAACCGGCAGCAAAATGGACGACGTTGTGTATGAAGAATTTAAGGGAACCGGCAACATGGAGCTGCTTCTTGACCGCAAATTGCAGGAAAGAAGAATCTTCCCTGCTATCGATATCCCCAAATCCGGCACAAGAAGAGAAGATTTATTGCTTGCCGATGATGAACTGGAAGCGATTAATATCATCCGCAAGGCATTAAATGGCTTGAAACCGGAAGAATCGGTTGACCGCGTCTTGGATATGTTCTCCAAAACCCGCAATAACCAAGAGTTTGTAAATATGGTCAAAAAAATAAAGTTTTTATAATTATTTTAATTTTGCTCTGAAAATTATGCTTGCATGTCAGTACAACCTATGCTAAACTAAGTAGGGTCGTTTTTGAGTTACTGTTCATGGTCGACTATTCCGCGAGGTGTTTTGCGCGTTTTCTGCGAACAGCTTGCGAAGCAAGATGTTAATCCCGAGTTTGTGCAAAACCTTACTTCGTAAGGCCGCCAAATCGCGTTTTACAGCTTTGCGAAACAAAGATGTTGCGACTTGTGTGCATGATGTTGCTGTTTGCGGCTTGCCGTGAACTGTAACGTTTTTGACAATACGATTTAAGAGGTGAAAAATGAAAGAAGGAATCCATCCAAACTACAATCAAGCTCCGGTGCGCTGTAACTGCGGTAATGAATTTACGACGGGCTCGACTAAAGGTGAGATCCGTACGGAAATCTGTTCTGCCTGCCATCCTTTTTATACCGGACAGCAGAAAACGGTACAAGCACGTGGCCGTATCGATAAGTTTAACCGTAGGTATGGCGTAGCCAACCAGTAGCATCTAATCTATGAAAACAAAATCGAAAGTTGAGACAGTTTTGTCTCAACTTTATTGTTTCATATGCACAGAGCCGTGCAAAGAAAATTTTCGCCTATACATTTGATTTCGAGAGTAAATCCCGAAATCAAAAGGCGAAACACGGCTCGTGCGACGGATAAGAGGCTTAAGATGGCCTCTTATCCGATGGAGAAAAATATGGCAAGGAAGAAAAAACGTAATTGCTCTTCTGGAATTGGCGGTCAAGCCGTCTTGGAAGGTGTCATGATGAAAAATAAAGATGATTATGCGGTGGCAATCCGCAAATCAGATGGCGAAATCGAACTGGAAGTCGATTTTTATAAAGGCATCCTAGCAGATACCCTTATCAAAAAAATGCCGTTTTTCAGGGGCATTTTTAACTTTATTGATTCATTGGTTTTGGGTACGCGGATTATTAATTTTTCAGCATCTTTTTTTATGGATGATGAAGAAGCTAAGCCTACGAAGTTTGATAAAGTCTTTGACAAAATTTTTAAGGATAAGGCAGAAAAAGTCCTGATGGGAATCACCACCATCATTGCCATTTTATTCGCGGTGGGCATTTTCATTCTTTTGCCATTTTATCTTTCAGACTGGTTAAAGGGCTTTATTCATAATGCTTCAATGGTGCTGATTATTGAAGGCATTCTGCGGATTTCAATCTTCTTGCTTTACGTAGTGGCAATTAGCTTGATGAAAGATATTCGGCGGCTCTATGCCTATCATGGCGCTGAGCATAAATGCATCAACTGTATTGAAAAAGGCCGTCCGCTCACGACCCGTGATGTCATGCGCTCATCGCGGCTTCACCGCCGTTGTGGCACAAGCTTTATGTTTTTTGTAATCTTTGTCAGTATCATTGTTTTTTTCTTTATCCGCGTGGACAATATCTGGCTGCGTGTGGGACTTCGGGTTGCCTTGATTCCGCTGATTGCCGGAATTTCTTATGAGATTGTCCGCTGGGCCGGCCGAAGTGATAATATCCTGGTCAGGATTTTATCTGCGCCGGGGATGTTGATTCAGTACCTGACGACTAAGGAACCGGATGAGGGGATGATTGAGGTCGCGATTCGTGCGGTTGAGACAATTTTTGACTGGAAATCGTACCTAAAAGAGACGTTTGGATACGAAGTGGATGAATCTTGGATAGCAGAAGAAGTAAAGCAAGGGGAAAGCTTCTTACCGGACGCTTCGGAAGCGACTTAAGCGGTTATACTTTATGAAATATCAAGAACTATTTGAGTTTGGAAAATCGAAATTGGCCGCCGCCGGCATTGCAGAAGCAGACTTAGATGCCCGCCTGCTCCTAGAAGCAGTATGTGGGACGAAAAAACATGATTTAATTATTAACAGTGATAAAGAAGTTACACCAGGACAAGCGAAGAGTTATGTAAACCATATCGATAAACGAAAAAACCGTATCCCCCTCCAATATATCCTTGGCGAGCAGGAATTTATGGGACTTCGCTTTATCGTTACCCCTGATACCTTGATTCCGCGGCAGGATACCGAAACCTTGGTCGAGGAAGTGATGCGCCATCTTCACGATGGCCAATCGATTTTGGACATGTGCACCGGAACGGGTTGCATTTTGCTGAGCCTGCTCCATTATTCGAATCATTGTGCCGGAACCGGTGTCGATATATCTGAAGCGGCATTAGCCATTGCACAGCAAAACGAAGAGCAAATCCGCCGGTTTAAGCGACAAGGGGAAAAAGTCAAGCCGATTCATTGGATAAAGAGCGATTTGTTTGCAGAAATTAGCGGACGATTTGATATCATTGTTGCCAATCCCCCTTACATTCCGACTCAGGTGATTGATACTTTGATGCCGGAAGTCCGTGATCATGAACCGCGCCTTGCCCTTGACGGCAAAGAAGACGGGTATTATTTTTATCGAAAACTGATTGACCAATCTAGTCAATACCTATCTCCCGGAGGAATGCTCTATTTGGAAGGTGGTTCCGACCAAGCGGAAGAAATCACCGCACTTATGAATAATTCCGGATTTTATGACATAACTGTCATAAAAGACTTGGCTGGTAATGATCGGGTGATTTATGGCAGAATAAGATGAAAGGATAAATCCTTTCATCTTATATTGTGGAAAGTAGGGTATAAAGAGTGTTTGACCGCCTAGAAGATTTATTGATCCGCTTTGAGGAAATCTTAAGTGAGCTAAATGAGCCTGATGTCACATCCAATCAGGATCGTTTCCGGGCTTTGATGAAAGAACAAAGTGATTTGACCCCTATCATTGATGCGTTTTGCGAGTATAAAAAATGCAAGCAGGATATCGAGGATTCCCTTTTGATGCTAGAAGAAGAGTCGGATGAAGAGATGCGCTCGATGCTTAAAGAAACGCTGAATGAAAGCAAAGAACGGGTTGCCGAGCTTGAAGATGAGCTAAAAATTCTCCTGCTTCCCAAAGATCCTAATGATGATAAAAATGTCATAGTCGAAATCCGTGCCGGTGCCGGCGGTGATGAAGCGGCTCTTTTTGCCGCAGAAATGTACCGCTTGTTGGTAAAGTATGCCGAAAGCCGGAACTTCAAGGTAGAAACCATGAATACTGATGAAATCGGCATTGGCGGGATGAAAGATGTAAGTTTTATGATCAATGGGCAGGGTGCGTATTCGCGGCTAAAATATGAAAGCGGTGTCCACCGTGTCCAGCGCGTTCCCGCAACCGAATCTAGCGGGCGGATTCATACTTCTACCATTACTGTGGCGATTATGCCGGAAGCCAGTGAGGTTGAGGTCGCTTTGGATTTGAATGAATGCAAGTTTGATGTGTTCCGCTCTTCCGGCAACGGCGGCCAAAGCGTGAACACCACCGATTCAGCCGTTCGTCTGACGCACCTGCCAACCGGAATTGTGATTTCCTGTCAGGATGAAAAGAGCCAGCTCAAAAATAAGGATAAAGCCATCAAAATATTGCGGGCGAAACTATATGAAATCGAGCAGGAAAAGCAACATGATGCCGAATCACAAATGCGCCGGAGCCAAGTCGGCACCGGCGACCGTTCCGAAAAAATCCGCACTTACAATTTTCCCCAAGGCCGTGTCACCGATCATCGCATCAAATTAACCTTGCATCGTTTGGAACAGGTCATGAATGGTGATTTGGACGAAATCATTGATAGCTTGATTTCTGCCGATCAGGCAGCGAAGTTGGGGCAGTTAAATGAGTAAATTAGAAGCAAATCTTTCAAACATGTCGCGCTTTGCGCGACACAAACAATCGCTGAAACCTTCAAAAGAATGCGTAGCATTCTTCCGACTCGAAGCTTTAGATTTTCTAATCAACGCGTGCGTTGATTAGAAAATCTCTTCGAGTTTTACCGCATCAAAATAAACGATTCGATCTGCGGTGTCGCATCGCGTCTGATTGAACGCTTATATTCTGTCGGGGTCTGCTTTAGATATTTCCGGAATGTCTTATTAAAATAACTCACGTTATTAAAACCTACTAAAAAGGCGAGTTCAGAAATGGAGTGGATGGCCGGGTCATTGCCATGTAATAGCCTTGCGGCAGCAAATATCCGGAATCGCATCACATACTCAATCGGCGTAAGTTTTAGGGTACGCTTAAAACACCGACAGCATTCGCTTCTGCTGATATGAATTGAAGCCGCCAAAGTATCAAGGGTAATTGGCCCGGCATAATTTTCTTCAATGAAAACAATCGCTTCTTTGATCCTCGTTTCATCAAGTGACAATACTGCCGGCGGTTTTGGCGCATCAATCGCATTGGTATCAACATTTTGCAATAGAAGTGACCAAAACTGAAAAAGCTTTGTCCTTGACGTGAGTTCATACCCAAATGCCCTCACGGCATTCGCCGCGATGACATCATTAATCAAATCCAGTAATTTTTCGGTATATGGATCTGATTCATCCATGAAAAAAATTTTAAACTCGGACGAATTTGTGACCGGAGAAAGATATTTTTCTGCCAGCAGACTGTTCTGATCAAACAAAAAATCGGGATGAAAAGTAAGGGAATAGAGACTGCAATTGCGGCTTTCACCGTAGGGATGAATTGCATGCAAAACGTTTTTGTTGATGAAAACACCTTGACCTGGTGTCAAGTGGACCATCTTATCATCAACCATTACATCGGCTTCGCCGTGATTTACAATGATCACTTCAAACTCTGAATGCCATTGCCAGCGAATATATTTTAGATATGCTTTTGACAAGTCAATAAAATAAAGCTGAACGTGCGGATCAACATCCATCAGAATTAACCCTTTTCTTTTTACACAATGTAGTGTATAATAGTGACACAACTATCAAATATATTTTATTACATATTTCGGTAATTTTCAAGCATGAGGAGTTAATGTTGAAAGAAGAGTACTTTCAACGCCTGAATGAAGTTCAGGTTTTGATTTTTAAGTCCGCCGTAGGCGGAGATGGGGTATATAATGACATTACATGAGATTGCACCATTAATTGACCTCGATTTGTCGCGAGTTGTTGCCTTGTTCATGGGAAAAGAAGAAATGTATGTAAAGTTTTTGCGTAAATTCCCGGACAACCTCAAGCGCTTATTGGGTGAGCTGAAAGAAGCAGTTGAAAGTGATAGCCATGAAGCGATAGAAGCCGCTGCCCATGGCATCAAAGGGATCGCCTCCAATCTTGGGGTTCGCCATGTGACAGATTTGGGTACCGCCCTGATGCTCGATATCCGGGAGAAAACCCCGGAGAATATCAAGGAACATTACGAAGCGCTGGTTATTGAAGCCGAAAAAGCGATTTCTTATATTGAGAAATTAGACTGAAAAATTAAACTGATATTTGAAACGAAAAAAATAGATGACCTCATTTAGGGTCTGTCTGAATATAAAGTTTACATCTTAGCGGTATATTTTCCTTTATCCGGTAAACTTTATTTCCAGACAGGCCCTTACTTAATGCGCTCCCTGCGAAGCAGGGTTTGCATTCTCTTAATGCGCCGCTTGCGGCGCTATTTTACTTTATAGGAAATTGCTCCTGCCAGCGTAAATCATTCCGGGAGAATTGCTTTAGCAATTCTCTTAATGCGCCGCTTGCGGCGCTATTTTACTTTATAGGAAATTGCTCCTGCCAGCGTAGTGTGTGCAAGAACTGCCACTGTGCGGCAGTTTTTTTATTGTATAGGAAATTGTGCGAACCAATTAAATCATTCCGGGAGAATTGCTTTAGCAATTCTCTTAATGCGTCGCCGCCGGGCGACGCTATTTTACTTTATAGGAAATTGCTCCTGCCAGCGTAAATCATTCCGGGAGAATTGCTTTAGCAATTCTCTTAAAAGCGAAGCTTGCTTCGCTTTTTTATAAATCCTTCATAAATCCTTTAGAAAATGATTAGCACTCACCTCTTGACAGTGCTGACAATGAGGATTATAGTTAAGTTATGTAAATCTAAAAAGGGGTTAGGAGGAAAGCCCATGAACATTACCAAATTTACCCAAAAATCAATCGAAGCCGTCAACCGCACCGAAGCATTGGCCTATGAATATGGCAACCAGGAAATCGAGCAAGAACATCTTCTGTATGCTCTTTTGACCATTGAAGACAGCTTGATTTTAAAATTAATGGAAAAGATGGAAATCGATAAAGATCACTTTACTGCGAATGCCGAAGCAGTATTGACCAAGGTAGTCAAAGTATCCGGTGGCCAGCTTTACATGGGCAAGGATTTAAATAAAGCCTTAATTCAAGCGGAAAACGAAGCAAAAGCGTTGGGTGATGAGTATGTCTCCGTGGAACATCTCTTTTTGGCGATGCTGAAAGCACCCAATCAAGGCTTAAAAGGAATTTTAGGCGAATATGCCATCACGACCGAGCGTTTTCTGAAAGCCCTTTCAACTGTCCGCGGTAATCAACGCGTCACAGGCGATAATCCCGAAGCGACTTATGATACTTTGGAAAAATATGGCCAGGAGCTGGTCGAACGCGCGAGGAATCAAAAGCTTGACCCGGTCATTGGCCGCGATGCGGAGATTCGCAATATCGTCCGCATTCTCTCGCGCAAGACCAAAAATAATCCGGTCTTAATCGGCGAACCGGGTGTCGGCAAGACAGCGGTAGTCGAAGGACTTGCCCAACGGATTGTGGAGGGAGATGTTCCCGGCGGCTTGAAAGACAAAAAAATCTTTTCCCTCGATATGGGTGCCTTGGTCGCCGGAGCGAAATATCGCGGCGAGTTTGAAGAACGCCTAAAAGCTGTCCTGGAAGATGTAAAGCAAAGTGACGGCCAGATCATTCTTTTTATCGACGAGCTTCATACCATTGTCGGAGCCGGAAAAACCGATGGCGCGCTTGATGCCGGAAATATGCTCAAGCCGATGCTGGCACGCGGCGAGCTTCATTGCATTGGGGCGACAACCCTTGATGAGTATCGCCGCTATATTGAAAAAGATGCTGCCCTTGAACGCCGTTTCCAGCCGGTCATGGTTGCTGAACCAACGGTGGAAGATACGATTTCGATTTTGCGCGGTTTGAAAGAACGATATGAAGTGTATCATGGGGTAAAGATTATGGACAGCGCATTGGTCAGTGCAAGCATTTTATCTGACCGCTATATTTCCGACCGCTTTTTGCCGGATAAAGCGATTGATTTGGTCGATGAAGCTTGCGCCCTGATCAAAACGGAGCTTGATTCGATGCCAACCGAGCTGGATGAACTACGCCGACGGGTGTTACAGATGGAAATAGAGGAAGCTGCTTTAAAAAAGGAGAATGACCGTCTTAGCAAGGATCGCTTAGCAAATCTGCAAAGAGAACTGGCCGAAGCGAAAGATGACTTTAATAACCGCAAAGCGCAATGGGACAATGAGAAAGCAATGGTTGACCGCCTTTCTAATTTGCGCGAGGAAATCGAGAACCTTCAAAATGAGATTCAAATCGCCCAGCGTGACGGCGATTTGGAAAAAGCCGCCGAGCTTAGTTATGGAAAGCTTCCGGAAACCCGAAAACAGCTTGAAATAGAAGAGGAAGCCTTAAAGGATAACGATACGGCACTGGTTCATGAGAATGTAACAGAGGAAGAAATTGCCCGCATCATATCAAGGTGGACGGGAATACCGGTTGCCCGCCTGACTGAAAGTGAACGTCAAAAGGTATTGGGGTTAAGTGGAGAACTTCATAAAAGGGTGATTGGGCAAGAAGAAGCTGTCGCTTTTGTTACCGAAGCAATCATGCGCTCAAAAGCCGGAATCAAAGATCCAACCAAACCGATTGGCTCGTTTATGTTCCTTGGCCCGACTGGGGTGGGCAAAACCGAGCTTGCGAAAGCCTTGGCACAGGCGTTATTTGATGATGAATCTAATATGGTGCGGATTGATATGAGCGAGTACATGGAAAAATTTTCCGTTTCGCGTCTGATTGGTGCGCCTCCCGGATATGTCGGATATGAAGAAGGCGGCCAGCTGACCGAGGCAGTTAGAAGGAAGCCATATGCCGTCATCCTCTTTGATGAAATCGAAAAAGCGCATCCGGAAGTATTTAATGTGCTATTGCAAGTGCTTGATGACGGGCGGATTACCGATTCACAGGGGCGGACAGTGGATTTCAAAAATACTGTCCTGATCATGACTTCAAACATCGGTGCGGAGTATCTGCTAAGCGGAATCAAAAATGACGGCAGTGTCAGTGTAGAAACAGAGCATATGGTCATGTCAGAACTACGCAATCATTTTCGGCCGGAGTTTTTAAACCGCTTGGACGAAACGATTCTTTTTAAGCCCTTAATGAAAGATGATATCACCGCAATCATTGAACTAATTGTTGCTGATCTCAATAAACGTTTGGCTGATCGCGAATTAAAGGTAAAATTGACTGATGAAGCGGGGAAATTTATTATTGAACAAGCCTATGACGCTGCTTATGGTGCCAGGCCGTTGAAACGCTATATTCAAAAATATGTCGAAACCTTATCGGCGAAGTTAATCTTGTCCGGTGAGGTTGGGAGTGGTGAGATGATTGAAATTGATGTAGAGGATGGGGAGCTTATTGCAAGGACATCTACGTGCCATTAATAAATATATTGTTCCTACATTATAATCGCCTGAAGATAATTTGAAGTCATATTTGATCATTTTGCTTCCGCCTGCAAAGCATTTTCGAGCATCTTGACTCTAAATGGAATCAGCTTGTTTTCTTCATGATAGGAAAGCAGCACATCAAGTTTCCTTGAAAGGTCAAGATGCCCTTCGGCGACGATTTGGATATTGGGTTCAATCACATTTTCTAATTTAAGATTTATATTCTTTACTCCGCGTTCGAGGCTATCAAGCCGGGGTCTAATATCAAGTACCAATGACCTCTCAACAGCAATTATGCGGCTATCCATTGCATCAAAGCGATCCTCAGTTCGATCCTGCCGTGCTTCCATAACATCAAAGCGCCTATCCATGGCATCAAACCGTTTGTCGAATTTTGCATCCATTTTGTCCATTCGATCGGATAAATCTTGGTACCCAAACGTGACAAAATCTTTTAAATCATGAAAAGCCTGTTCAATCTTTTTTCCCAGTCTTTCTTCTAATGCATTTAGTTGATCCATTTTCATACCTCCTTGTCTTTGGTAAAGACAGTATATAACAACCTAAATTCAAAAGTCTATAGCAAAATTGCGGAAAAATAATCTTTGTGAAATGTATACAAAAATGAGGTTTAAAAAAGCCTTTTAGCGATACTGCGAGTTTATTAATATTATGCACTTGACAATAGTGTGCGATATACAGTATAATGTAATTACAAATACATTTTACACCACAGAAAGGCATCTGCCGATGAAAGATAGTGAATTGCTAAAAAGCCTAATCATTGATTTACGACGTGGTACGCTGGTGCTTTTCGTGCTTAGCTTTTTGAAAAAAGCCCAATACGGATATTCGCTTTTGCAAGAAATGGAAGGCCAGGGAATCAGCATCGAAGCTAATACGCTTTATCCTTTGCTCCGGCGGCTGGAAACCCAAGGTCTTTTAACGAGCGAGTGGGATACCGGTGAAAACCGCCCCCGCAAATATTATGCTTTAAGTGAACAAGGCAAGATCTTGCAAGGGCAGTTGAAAGCGGAGTGGCAACGAATGTCAAGTGAAATGGAAAAATTTTTGAACGAGGAGGGCAATTGATATATGAACCAGTTAATTGAACGCTATATATACGATGTGACCAGACGCTTATCAGAGAAAGACCGGATCGAAGTAAGCCGCGAACTAGAAGCCAATATCATGGATATGCTGCCGGGTGATGCAACTGAGCATCAGGTCACGGAGACGCTAACCCGGTTAGGCGATCCGCGCATCATGGCTGAGCAGTACCGTGCCAAGCCGCGGTACCTGATTTCACCGGCGATGTTCGATACTTACCTGTCGGTGCTCAAGATGGTTGTGCCGATCGTAGCAGCTGTGCTTGCCTGCATTTCGGCTTTTGCTACTATTTTTGATGTTGGCGCATCTTTTTCCTTCATCACTTTATTTTCCAATATGACTGGAAGTGCCATGCTCGGAGCTTTGCAAGCAACAACATGGGTGACGCTTGGATTTGCCATTGCCGACTATGCAAATCTTGGCAAAAGAGCCTGGACGGTTGCCGATCTTCCGATGAAGCCAAACCTAAAAGAAGTACAGATATCCCTTGCTTCATCGATTGGTGAAATCATCGGGACGATATTTTTCACGGTTTTAGTTGTGATGATGATTCTGCGGAATGAGTCGTTCTTAGTTTTTATCAGAAATACGGTCGACAGCACGGAAATGATCAACCCCTTTACCAATGAAGCCCTGCTTCGCCTAATCCCTTTCATAATCATAACAGGCGTTATTTCTATTGCGGTGACGAGCTTCAAGCTTTATTATGGCCGCTGGACGATGCCGCTCTTGATCATCAACACGGCCTACAACTGTATCTGGGTCGGCATTGTCATTTATGTAATCAATTGGCCTGACTTATTCAACCCGGAATTTAAGTCCGTGATCACGCCGCATTTGAGCGACAGTGAGTTCCTGATGCGGATAATTGAATCTGACCACAATGGTTTTAGGATCGCATTTGCTGCAATCATGATTTTCATTGCCTTGATGGATATGGCCGTCTCGGCCGTGAATACTTGGAAGGGAAGCCGGAAAAGCTTTTGACCCCAACATCATCCTGGAGGAATAAATACGAAATTTTTGATAAACCGTAACTAAAAATGACCGTAATTCTGATCAGATTTCCACCTTGTATCACATTCAATTAGATGCTATCATATAGGAGTACTCTCGGAAACTCCCTTGCACGCATATTTGCGGCTGATTTTCCGCCAGACGCACACAAATTTAATCAACGTACGCCCGCGTACGCCTCATAAATTTGTACACATCTGACAAAAAATCATCTCGCAAATTTGCATACAAAGAGTTTCCGAGAGCACTCTATAAAAAAAGGGAGGACTTTCAATGAACTACGGTCATTTTGATGAAAAAAACAAAGAATATGTAATTACCAGACCTGATACCCCGTCCGCTTGGGCCAATTACCTAGGTTCGCCGGAATACGGTGCGATCATCTCCAACAATGCCGGGGGCTACAGCTTCGTAAAATCCGGTGCCAATGGTCGGATTATCCGCTATCGGTTCAATTCGGTCACTACCGACCAGCCGGGCCGTTATGTCTATTTGCGCGACCTTTCAAACGGCGATTATTGGTCTGCTTCCTGGATGCCGGTCGGCAAATCCTTAGATACTTACAAAAGCGAATGCCGTCATGGCACTGCATATACCGTGATTACCTCTGAATATGCCGATATTAAGACGGAGTCTTTATACTATGTCCCCAAGGGGAAAACCTATGAAGTCTGGCGGGTGAAAGTAACCAATCACGATATCAAAGAGCGCAAATTGGCGGTAACCGGCTATGTTGAGTTTACAAACGAGCCTAATTATGAGCAAGATCAAGTCAACCTGCAATATACCCTTTTTATCAGCCGGACATATTTCAAAGAAAATTTTATCAAACAAGTTTTCAATGAAAACTTTAAAGATCCAAGCAAGGAACGTTTCTTTGGCCTTGCCGGGGAAAAAGTCACGAAATACTGTGGCGACCGTGATGTTTTCGTGGGTACGTACCGTGGTTACCACAACCCTGTTGGGATCGAGAAAGGTTTACATAACGATTTGAATTACTGTGAAAATTCTTGCGGTGCTTTGCAGTCAGACATTACCTTGCTGCCCGGCGAAACGAAAGAATTGGTTTATCTCCTTGGTGCGAAACCGGAAAATGAAGCGATTCAAATCATCAAGGAATATGAAAACAAAGGCGTTTGCGAAAAAGAGCTTGCCGAGCTAAAAACATACTGGCATGGTAAACTGGCAAACCTACAAGTAAGTACCCCCGACGATAAGTTCAACAATATGGTGAATGTCTGGAATTCATACCAATGCTTTATCACTTTCACTTGGTCGCGGGCGGCTTCCTTCCAATACTGCGGACAGCGCAATGGCTTCGGTTACCGCGATACCGTCCAGGATATCCAAGGCATCATTCATCTCGACCCTGAGATGGCGGCCGGGATGATCCGCTTCATGCTTTCGGCGCAGGTAAATAACGGTGCCGGCCTGCCGTTGGTAAAATATCACCACAATGCCGGGCATGAGGATACACCCGATGACCACTCCTATGTCAAGGAAACCGGGCATCCCAGCTACCGTGCCGACGATGCCTTGTGGCTTTTCCCGACGGTCTACAAATATATTGCCGAAACCGGGAATACGGCCTTTTTGGATGAGGTCATTGCTTATGCGAACAACGGCGAATCAGGAACTGTATATGACCATCTAAAGCGGGCGATTGATTTTTCGATGAATAACCTAGGCAGTCACGGCATGCCAGCCGGCCTCCACGCTGACTGGAACGACTGTCTGCGCTTGGGCAAAAAAGGCGAATCCACCTTTGTCGCCTTCCAGCTTTTTTATGCCGTAAAACTTCTGAAAATTTATGCCGAAGAAAGAAACGATACTGATTATGTAAAATATCTTGATGAAATCATCATCAAGCTTTCCGCGATCCTGAATCAGGAATGCTGGGATGGCGACCGTTGGATTCGCGGTTTCAAAGAAGACGGGAAAGTCATCGGAAAGAAGGGTGACCCGGAAGCATCGATGTGGGTAAACCCTCAGTCATGGGCAATCATCTCCGGCATGTCTACGGACGAACAGGCCGCTATTTCGATGGACAGCGTCTACCGCGAGCTAAACACCCCTTATGGGATCATGGTCATGTATCCGGCCTATCAGGATCACGCATTTGACGGTGCATTAATGCAATGCTTTAATAATGGGGTCAAAGAAAATGCGGGTATTTTCTCCCAACCGCAAGGCTGGGCGATCCTGGCCGAATCCTTGCTTGGGCGCGGTGACAGGGCCTTTGAATATTGGAAGGAAGCCGCCCCGGCTTATATGAATGACGATGCCGAAAAACGTGTCCTTGAACCGTATATCCACGGCCAGTTTACCGAGGGCAGGCAATCTCCGTTCGCCGGAAGGGCTCATGTCCACTGGCTGACCGGAACGGCTTCCACAGTGATGGTCGGCACTGTCGAAGGGATTTTGGGCTTGCGTCCGGAAATCAAAGGTTTGGTCATCAACCCATCCATTCCCTCAGAGTGGAAATCATTCGAAATGATCAAGGTATTCCGCGGCAAGAAATTGACTATATCAGTCAATAACCCCAATGGTGTCCAAAGTGGTGTGAAATCCATAACAGTGAATGGTACGGCGATTGAAGGCTTGCTGATTGAAGAAGGCGTTTTGAAGGAAGAGAATGATATCGTGGTTGAGATGTAAACACCACAAGATATAGACCCAACGTTTGCCTTTGCACAAATTATATGATAAAATGAGAGCCATGAAGAAAAAGAATATTTTGGCTCTCTTTTTCGTGATTCTCGTTTCAATTATCTTGGGAGGAACAGCGAGCCAGATACTTTATCAATACAGCCAGGTCTATAAAATCTGCTATAGTGAAGCCGGGGTAAATTTGGATCCAGCCGATTTTTTTAAAAGAGTACCTGTTGATGCGCAGTTTGCTCCCGACAGCGAATCCTTTTTGGTAAGTCAGCCCGGTGAATACCAAATCCGCCTAAAAAGCGGCTGGCTTACTTTCAAATCAACCTTGGTCATCGAAGATACGATCCCTCCCCAAGGTACGGCAGTAGCAGTGAATCGGCTGCTGGGAAGTGAGTTTTCCCCCGCTGATTTTGTGGCCGATATCATAGATGCAACAGAGGTGTCAGTTTCTTTTATTAAACCGCCCGATCCCTTTATTCCCGGCCGTCAAAATGTCAGCGTCCTCCTGACCGACCAAGGTGGGAACCAAACCGTCCTTACGGCAGTTTTATTTCTTGCCGAAATCGCCGAAGTGACCATGGAAGCCGGAGATGAAGTACCAGGAATCAATGCTTTTATAACGACTGCGGAAGAAGCTTCTTTCGTCACTGATATCAACTCAATCAATACAACGAGGGTTGGTGAACATCAAATTAGTTTGCGTGTAGATGGCGGGGTTTTTGAGACCACTTTACATATCGTTGATACCGTTTTGCCGGTTTTTACCGTTCATGATGTCGTCGGCTATGCCCTTCTGCCGCGGGAGGCTTTCGATTTTGTAACCGAATATTATGATATTACACCTGTTACCTTTCATTTTCTGACCGACCCTGACCTGACCTTTATTGGCACGCAGGAAGTTAAGATTGTCGCAAGGGATAGTGGCGGGAATGAAGCATTCGAAACGGCCTTTCTGACTTTGGCCGCCGATACCGAGCCTCCGGTCATCAAAGGGGCGGTTGACTTTAAAGTCCAAGTTGGCGAAACGATTGCTTATAAGAAAAACGTTGTTGCCACTGACAATTGCCCCGAAGGCCTGGAATTCATTGTGGATCAAAGCGCGGTGGATTTAGGCACACCGGGTACTTATCCGGTTCATTATATCGCCCGCGACTTTGCCGGAAATGAAACGATAGTTACCATTCAGTTGACTATTTTGACAAAGATTTATGATATCGATGAAATTTATGCCAAAGCGGATGAAGTGTTGGAGCGGATTATTACGGAAGAGATGACCGAAAGAGAAAAACTCTGGGCAATTTATCGTTATAATGCGAACAATATTTTCTTTGAGGCAACCTGGGAAAAAGAAACATGGCTGCAAGCGGCCTATGATGGGCTTTTCAACCGCCGCGGTGACTGTTATGTCTATGCAATGACTGCCAAAGTGCTACTCGACCGGGCCGGGATCAAAAACGAGGATATCGAAAAAATCGTAACTTCCAGCCGGCATTATTGGCATCTTGTTGATATAGGCGATGGTTGGTATCATTTCGATACAACCCCCCGTAGTGACAAAACGGTGATTTTCATGTGGACGCAGCAGCAGATCAATGAACTGATGGAGGAAACAAGATACCGTTCCCACCGTTATGACCCCGATATATTTCCCCGTGACCGTAGAGAGATTAATTGATGAGATACGTAAATAGTTACTGAAGAGAATTTAATTAATAGGTATGTAATCATGAAAAAACTCGGCATTATCGGCGGCTTAGGGCCGATGGCAACAGCCCATTACCTGGCACTCATCACCCAGATGAGTGAGGCCCTAAAAGATCAGGACCATATCGAAATTTTATTGCACAGCTGTCCGAAAATTCCCGACCGAACCGATTTTATCACTGGTAAATCGGCGTTAAATCCGGAGCCGGATTTGGTCATGCTGGGCAAAGAATTGGCAAATGCCGGGGCAGAAATAATAACTGTTCCTTGCTTTACTGCTCATTATTTTCTGCAAGCAATCCGTAGTGCAATCGATATTCCGGTCATTGATGCCATCGATGAAACTGCATTATACCTTAAAAATGCCGGAATCGGCCATGCCGGAATTATCGCAACGGATGGCATGTTATGCAGCGGATTATATCAAGATAAATTAAAAGCCGCCGGAATAAAAACCTATTTGCCGAATCCCGAAGCCCAAAGAAAAATCATGGAGCTTATCTATAAGATTAAAAGCGGACAGGTTATAGACCATGACTGCTTTATCCAAATATCACAGCCGTTATTTAATTCTGGTGCCGAAATCGTTCTGCTTGGCTGCTCCGATTTATCATTGCTCAAAAATAATCAGAACCTGGGTAATGGATATCTTGATGTGCTTTCCGTGCTGAGCCGCCGGGCAGTGCTGGAATGCGGAAAACTGCGGCCGGAGTATCTTGATTTGACAATAAATAAGAGGGGCAAGCGATATTAAAAACTAACGACAAGTTAAAGGAGTGAGTAAGCAAGATTAAAAATTAACAACAAGTTAAAGGAGTGAGTAAGCAAGATTATATATATCTCGCAGAAACCTTAGGCCGCCTTCTAGAGAGGTTAACGAAACGGCGAATGAGATATAGGCCGTAGTGACGGAGAGATATATATAATCTTGCTTACGGATTATATTTTAAACAGTACAACAGTACAACAGTACAACAGTACAGAGGAGATACCATGAACGAACTACTTGAAATCCTAACCGAATTACACGAAGACGTCGATTTTTCTACCACCGAGTCCCTTTTTGACAACAAAATCATCGACTCCTTCGATATCGTATCCATTATCGCGGAAATTTATGAACGCTTTGATATTACAATTTCCGCCGAACATATCGTCCCGGAAAATTTTAATTCCGCCAAAGCCTTGTGGACGCTGGTTGAAAAATTGATCGAAGAAAGCTAATTTTATGCTATTTACATCCTACGAATTTATCGGTTTCTTGATTGTTTTATTTATTTCATACTACCTGGTTCCCCAAAAGCACCAATGGAAATTGCTGCTTTTATTCAGCTACCTTTTCTATTTCATTGCCGGGCCTATTTATCTTTTATACATTATAGCGACCACTGCTACCATTTTTCTTTTTGGAATCAAAATCGAGAATTTGAGTCTCCGGCAAAAAACATATCTAGCCGATAAGAAAAACGTCCTAAGTAAAGAAGAGCAGAAAACATACAAATCAAAAATCAAAAGCAAAAAATGGCACCTTTTGCTGATTGCCCTGCTAATAAATCTTGGCATTCTTGCGATTTCCAAATATACCAATTTCGTGATTGCCAATATCAACTCGGTTTTGCGCGCCCAAGCTCATTATTTCGGAGACATGGCAGGTGAGACGAGTCAGCTTGCAATGCGCAATATCATCATTCCGCTGGGCATTTCGTTTTATACATTTCAAGCGGTTTCGTATGTGATAGATGTCTATCGCGGAAAGCTTGCTGCCGAGCGGAATCCCTTTCGTTTCGCCCTGTTTGTCTCTTTTTTCCCTCAATTGATCCAAGGCCCGATCAGTCGCTTCGGTGATTTATCAAAGACGCTATTCTCACCCCATTCTTTTGACCGGCTCCAAGTCAGCTATGGGCTGCAACGGATTTTATGGGGCTTTTTCAAAAAATTGGTCATTGCCGACCGCCTTCTTGCCGGGGTCAATGAACTGGTCCGCAATCCCGAAGTATATGATGGCGCATTTGTTTTCGCCGGTATGCTTTTTTATGCTTTTGAGCTTTATGCCGATTTTACCGGCGGAATCGATATTACCATCGGTGTCGCGCAGGTTCTGGGGATCAAGGTGGCAGAAAACTTTCGGCGTCCCTATTTTTCCAAGTCGATCAAAGAGTATTGGAAACGCTGGCATATCAGCATGGGAAGTTGGTTTACTGATTATGTGTTTTATCCGGTGACGGTTTCAAAGCCGATGCTTCGCCTTTCAAAATGGTCGCGTAAAACCTTTGGAGATGCCTTTGGCAAACGGGTGCCGATTTATTTGTCCTCATTTATCGTTTGGTTCACCACCGGGCTTTGGCATGGTGCGAGCTGGAACTTCATCGTCTGGGGTTTGGCGAACTGGGTTGTCATCATGGCTTCCCAAGAATTTGAGCCACTATATAATCGTTTTCATAAACGCTTTGACATTAAACAACAGATGTTATTTAAAGTCTTTCAAGTCACCCGGACAATCCTGATTATGAGCCTGATCCGGACATTCGACTGCTACCGTGATGTAGCGATGACTTTCAAAATGTGGGGGACAATGCTTACAAAAGGAAACTGGCGGATTCTATGGGATGGATCGCTTCTTGGGATAGGGCTTAGCATGGCTGATTATATCGTGCTGTTCTTCGGGCTTTTGCTGCTTTTTTCGGTCAGCATGAAGCAAAGGGGTGGGTCAGTCAGAGATTGGGTCAGCAGCAAGCCATATTGGGTGAAATTCGCGATTTGGTATGGACTATTCCTCGCGGTATTGATTTTTGGTGCTTATGGGATTG
>Ga0082212_10003150_pt1 | contig 23552 bp, 22 predicted proteins | sample TergutNt197P3_FD_71548 | JGI IMG/M metagenome (GOLD analysis project Ga0082212, IMG submission 71548) | Neocapritermes taracua P3 segment gut microbial communities from Petit-Saut dam, French Guiana - Nt197 P3 | ecosystem: Host-associated > Arthropoda: Insects > Digestive system > Gut ... | reverse complement strand
TCACGAAACAGGTCCGCCTTGTCCATATTGGGATCGGCAACTTCAAGCGCATTCTCATACAAAGCATCATCAACAGTTACAGTCGTTCTCATATACGTCCTCAAGCATCAAATATTATGTCATTATGCACCAATATTGATGTTTGCGCAAGGAATATCCAGGCTGGCGCGTAACGCGAATATTTTCGCCGCCGAGAAAAGCATACAAGGTGTCGGGATGTTCAAAAACCGGATGCGCGGCGGCCGCGTTCGTTTCAGTTGCCGGCATGATTATGCTCCGTTTTGTCTGTGCAAAATCAGCTTCATTTAAGCTCAATTTTACGGATACAGCTACTGCCGCAATCAAGCACATAGATAGCGGTACCTGATGGATTTATTGTTATTCCCATTGGCATATTCAAAGTTGTTGTTGAACCGTCACCAGCAACAACCGTGCTAACCTGCCCATCCTGCCCCGGCGTTACTTTGTATATACAATTCCTGTTATAATCCGACGCATAGAGATTTCCGACCGCATCTATGGTTATGCCCCAAAGCCTACTAAATATGTGTGTTGAATCTCCTCTTGCTAATATTCTGCTTTGACCATCCGGCGTCACATGAAAGATACGGTTTGCATCCGCCAAATAGAGGTTGCCGAATGCATCTATAGTGAGTCCAACTGGATTACTAAAAGAGTCCGGATTACCGGTTGTAAAAATGCTGGCATGACCACTCGGAGTTACTTTAAAGATGACGCTATTACCCATTGTTACATAGAGGTTGCCGAACAGGTCTACGGCAAGTCCCTTTGGATCTCCTGAAAGAACGCTTGAACCGCCGCTGCTTACAAACGTACTAACATCTCCGTTTGCCGTCACTTTGCAGATACGAACCTGGGCCGTAAAATAGATGTTTCCGAACACATCTATAGCGATGTCCTCTGGTGATCTAAAAGTGCTATAATCTCCTCCGCTTACAAGCGTACTTGCATCTCCTTTTGCCGTCACTTTACAGATACGGTGGTTGAAAGTATCAGCTACATACATATTGCCGACATCATCTACGGCGATACCTTGAGGATGCGAAAAAGGTTTTGTTGATTCGCCGCGAGAAAACATGATAATCGATCCGGGGATTGTCCTTACATAGTTGAACTCAGCGGCGGAAGTAGCATTTTTGTTCCCTACCGTAACCGTTATTTTTCCACTGCAACTATCGCCTTCAGGGACGGCCACAATCAGTTGGGTGGCGGTAGCTGCAATTACTGTAGCAATAACTTTGTTATTAAACTTCACTTTATTGTTTGCCGCAATTGTACTGAAATTACCGCCACAAATGGTCAGATAATCGCCGTGCTGCGCCTTAAGAGGAAAAAAGCCACTTATGACGGGCGCAGAAGCGGGCTCCGGGAGAATCAGCGTACCGCCTATTGTTAAATTCCTACTAATGGTTGTATCACCATTAAGGTACGTAGCGCCGTTAACTGTTAATTTATTACCGTTGATTGAAACTCCCGCACCAATGGTTGTATCGCCATATATAGTTGTATCATAACACACTGTTAAGTTGCTTTTTCCCCCTAATGGAAGACTGGCCTCGACAACTTCAACGAAACGCGTTGCCGTTGCCGCCCTATTTTCATCTTGATCAGTAACACTGTATTCCAAGCTGTACGTGCCTGGATTATTGATGTTTACACTTCCTATTATTTTTACTTTGTTTGTTATATCCCCACCTACTTTACTTATAGCCGTAAATCCAGGTTCGACATAAGGCGTACCCTGGCGTATTTGCATCACCTGTTCGCCTAAAAGGGTCAGCACAATTTCTGCATTATTGAAATAAGGAGGAGTTCCAATTGTTGTATTACCTGTAATATTAGTAGTTGAATTGACGGTTAAAGCATCATTAAGGGTTGTTGCTTTATCAACAGTTAGTTTTCTTTTTACAAGTAAATCCTGATTAATGGTTGTATCGCCGGTAATATTAGAAGTTCCACCAATAGTTACGTTGCCTGTAATGGTTGCAGTACCTGTAATAGTTGTATTACCATTGACCTCTAAACTGCTGGTTACTGCTCCAGGAGTTCCAGTGATTGTACGCCCTAAAATCTTCGCTTCTCCATTAACTGTTAAACTAGTGGTAAAAGGACCAGTTCCAGAAGTACCAATAGTTGTTGTTTTATCAACAGTTAATTTACCTTTTACATGTAAATCCCCGCCAATTTCGGCGCCGTTAACTGTGGAAAATTCGCGATCTGTCAGGGATGGGAAATCCCAATGCAACTCCTTGCTTATTTCCTCCGTGCCCGTGCCGGCAATTTTTATTATTCCCAAAGCCGCGAAATGGTGTTCCACGCCGTCCGGGAGTTTTGATTCATTCGTTTTCCAGTTTTCGATCTTCCCTTCCCTGATGAGAATCAGCCAATAATCGCCGCTTCGGTAAAACTTGCCGGATTCCGCCACAAAAGCAACGCCCAATTCGCGTGTAAGCGAATTATCTTTTCCCGTATCTTTTTCTGTAAAAACGCCGTCCCAGCGGCGGATGATAAAATTCTTTTCGCCCATCCGGGCAAAGGCATATCCCGCGCCTGAGGGAAAGCTAAGAACGCCGTTTTCAAACCGAACGCCTGATGCCGACGTATCCAGCAAAAGCCCGGTTTCACCCGGAACGCATAGTTCTATCCATGCCGCGCCCCTGAAGGCGTCCTCTATGTTTGCTCCGTTGTTTGTTAATTTATATGTATTCTCGGCGTCTGCAGCCGTCGCTTCGGCGCACACTGAAGCGTTGTCGGCGGACCATTTGAAACGCGTTCCTGAACCATCATCGTGAACTTCCACGCGATAAAGACGGTTGTCGTTGAAATCAACATTCAATTTATCAAGTTTCAATTTACCCGTGCTCAGGCCGCGCCACCAGTCGCCGGTTAATTTTTCATTAATGGGCCACTCGCCAATACCGAATTTGTCCAGATTATCCTTTATGGATTGATCTGCTGATTGATAACGGACTTTCCACTCGGTTTTGAGCCGCGCGGTTGTTTCCAGTCCTATCCCCGGATCGATGAGAGAAGCGTCTTCAGCCGCGCTGACTTCGCGCGTCCAGGCGTCGAGATAACAGAGGTATTCTCCCGCCGCTTGTGGCAAATTCAGCGCAATCGCCGCATCGTTTTCAATAAACAGGCCGTCAATATAATAAACGCCTTTCGTCAGCTGGAAAGAGTTTCGTAAAACAGCCGACGCCGGATCCGTAAAATGTACGTCTGAGGCGTGACCTAAATCAACCGATACCTGCGTGGAATCAAAACCTGACAATTCATGCGTGTTATGCGAACCCAACGATTCATGCGTGAGATGCGTGAGACCTGAACCAGACGATACCTGCGTGATGTCCGAACCTGACGACGGATTTACGCCCGACACGGTACCCAAAATAGACGATACCTTTTTGAGATCCGAACCGGACGACGTATCTTGTAACTTGCTTTCCAGATCAGAAGCCGGCGATACCAGCTTGATATCCGAAGACGTATCTTGCGCCCGGCTTCCCAGAACCGAATTCGCCAGAATGAGCGGAGGCAGCAGCTTCATCCTGGCGTCTTTCGGCGTACCGCTGCGACCTACCATGCTTCGGAAAAAAGCGTTATAGCGATGCTCGATGATTTGCACCTGCTCATTCCAGTCGGAATCAAGTTGCAGGCGGCCCTGCTGCATTAATACCGCGCGGTAATGTTTCTTTGAATCAAAACTGAAACGACTGAAATCGCCTTTCATACGAGCCTCCTAAATTGCCGTTGTTGTAACTGCAAAACCATGACATGGGAGCGCAGGCGTCCCCGCCTGCGTGTAATTAATAAATGCGTTCGGCAGAGACAAGGCATGCCTTGTCTCTACATTTTTGGAAACGCGCGTTCGCGCGTGTTTATTTTTTATACGCAGGCGGGGACGCCTGCGCTCCCATGTCATCGCTCCCATGTCTTCCATGTCTATGCGCTGCCAGGGTCGGTTTGTTTTAATTCTTCCTCCAATACCTGGATGGCGCCGCTGATGCGCAATAGCGTTTCACGCAGATTGCCCGCCTTGGCGTCGAGTTCAGAAAGCATCTTCTGCCCGGATTCAAATTCCGATTTCAGTTTGTTAAGCCGTTCTTCAAGCTGCTGGCGCATTAAATTGACTCCATTTAAGATGTTTTACCATTTTTTCGCAGTGTTTCGTCGGGTATCAGCGCGGCGTTCATTCCCGCCGGCAGATAGTCGAGCAGTTTGCGGGTTACCGCCTCCCACGCCAATACATAAGCGCGGTGATGATACGCGCCCATTTCTCCGCCGTCTTCAGCGCCGTTGCATACCGATTTCGGCGCTGCAGGATGAAGGACGCCGCAGCCCGGCTCGCCCCATTCCTTCGTATAAAACACCGGCATTTCCGTTGTGTTTCCAACAAAACCTCCAAAACGGTCTTCCTGGCTATGCCTGCAATAGCGAATCCTCTCGTTTTTGGTTTCCTTTTTATTGTTTATATCTTCAGTGATTATTCCTGTGAATATGCAATCGCTCGCCTCTAAATAGTCTGAAGTTGCCTGGTTCAACACCGTGCAATAGACAAGCCGCGACAGGCTGCTTAACGCGCTAATCTCTCCCAGCAGGCAATCAGTGGCCTCAAGTATATGAAAGGCGGCTTTGGGCGGACGATTGGGTAAAACGGCATTTCCCGCAGAAATAATACCTGAAGCGCTATTGTCAACGATGGATTGAAGTGGTTTTATGGCGGCGCTTGAAGTGGCATTCCCCACGATACTGACTTTGCCTGCTGCAAGTTTTTCAAGCGTCAGGTGTGTTCCATTTGTGACGCCAATTTCACCGTCAAGATTTATTTCCGTGAAACGATACTGAAACCACGGGGTCGTTGACGACGGCGCTTCCAGCGTTTTATCGCCTGCGATGCGAATAGTTTTTTTCACACCCGGCTTCTTAAAGAAATGCATGTCTCCGGTTTCTTCATCAAAGTTCAGCCCGATGTATTCGTCCGCTGATACGGCTTCTTTTTTGAACCAATTATTGATGTCCTTCCAGTTTTCAAAATCTCCCTTCTTAGAACCGTTTGCCGTTTTGCTATTCCATTTGAAACAGACGGCGTCGCCGCCCGCGAAAAATCCGGGATACGGCGAGGCATAAAGCAATACAGCGCGCTGATTCGCGTGCCCATGACGCCAGCCGGGTTTGCGCACATCAACGGAACGCGGCTCTTCGCAGCGATGTCCGATAAAGTCCGCTGGATTTTTACCGCGCGTATTCGCTATAGCCGGCGTGGTGAATTCGCCGCCGACGCGCGACGTCCGCGCTGCACGCCGCCAGCCTTCACGCTCGGCCAGATCTTCAAACTCGCCCATTTCTTCTGCAATGTTTTTTATTGTCGTTAACGAGCCTTTGCCCTGCCGCCACTTAATGGCGTTCATAATTTCTTTGCGGCGGCCTTTAACATGCGGAGACAGCGTTGACGCGCCCAGGAGCTCCGCGAAATAAGGAAGCAGCCATTCCTGGCAGGTTTCCGGGAAGCAATCCCTGTAACGCTGATCCAGGCTGTTGTATATGGCGTCAAGCAGTTTGCCGCAACTGTCGAGGTATGCCGCCAGATGCCCTTCGCCGTCATCCTTATGTCCGTCGGCACGCCGCCCGTCGCGCGTGCGGTATATCTCCGGCAAGGCTTCATAGAGCGCCCGGCCAAAACGGCTCCGCGTCAGGTCACTCATTCCCGCTCCTCTTCTGTTATTGTGATTTTAATATTGCCGGCGTTCTCAATATGAAGCACGCCATGATCGCCCGCCGTGGGCAAAACCTGCGCGTTCTCGTCGGACTGGAATTTGCAGATGGAATATTCGACGCCGCGCGCAGACTCAACGCATTGATAGACATCGCTCAGATAAACAGGCGCGCCGATGGCGCGATTTTTGAGCGTAAAACGATGGATCAGGGCTTCCCTTACTTCCGCCTCGACGGAGGTCGGATCAAAGCGCGCGCTGTTGACGCCTATTTCGATATCAAGCATAAGCGGTTCAGACTCATACTGTATCAACTCGACATGAATTCCCGGAACGGCGCGCGGCATTATGAATTCTTTGAGCATTTTGCTTAAAGCGTCGCTCAAATCCCGCCCCTGCGCGGGCACCACTGTAACGCGCGCGGTATGTTTGACGCCCGACCATTCAAGTTCGGCGCGGGCGCTCCATACGCTGCTGTGGCTTTCGGCCAACTCCGCAAAATCGCTGACGGACACAGCTCGATCCATCGTCGATAGGCTTGCCGGAGCGCTGCGCCGCAGGGCGGCGACGGATTCCATATCGCTGCCGCCGGAACATTCGAAAGGCTGTTCGACGGATTCAACGCGCGGGTGCGGATGTACAGGTTTTTTCAACAGACCCGCCCTGAGGTTGCCTTCCTCCCCTGAACCCATGCGCCAGGCGATGCGGACGTTGTTTTCCCCCGTAGGCAATCGCCGTCCGTTTACGCCGTCGCCGAACACGACGCGAAGATGCCCTTCTTCGGTCATCCATACGACATAATGCGTATCAGTGGGCAGAGACTGGTTGAACCTGGGTGCCTGCGTCCATTTTTCGCCGTCAACCGTGATTTGTATATCGGCCTTCACGCCGGAAACCTGCATCGGGTCGGAAACGAAAGACACATTTGAAACGGGAAAAATGAATTCCTGGTTTGAGAGCGTCGCGTTGCCGCTGCCAAGTATTCTTTCGGACTGCGTTTCACCATGACCGGCTAAAACGACATTGGCGCGGATTATCGCGCCGCCCGTTGTGTATCCATCGGGTAAGGCGTCGTCAAGTTCAATTGCTCCATCATCCGCATCCACGACGCTCTTCACCGTTGTTTGAAAACTCCTCGGCGGCGACTCCTGTTCTATCATAATGGGCTTGCCCGCAGTGAGGAGCTTCGCCGCGTCTTTATTTTCAAGCTTCAGATTTTTGTCGTCTTTTATCGGCTCTTCGTTAAAATCCCAGCCTTTCAACCGTGCCTGTTCTTTGAATTCCCCAAAAACCGTCGTCTGACTCTGTATGAAGTTTTCGCTTTCCGGGACAGACGCAGCCGCAGGCAATTCGAGCCGCAAGCCCGATTGTCCGCTTTTTTCTTCGGTTATGTCCTTAACTCGCGCTGTCACGAGATTAGATCCGCAGGCTATGACGCAAAAATCATCAATGGCAATGCGTTTGACGGCGCTGACTTTCAGAGATTCATCGGCTTTGATTTTGCTGGCATCGACGAAACCGTCTATTTTCCATTTGTATTGATTGTCGTCGGGCGGAGCGAGCACCTGTTTTATAGTGCCGATATCCAGGGAGGTATCATCAAGAACAAGTTTGACGACATTTTTATTTTTAAGTTCTTTTTTGAGTTCCTGTTCAAGAGTTTCAAAGTCGGGTTTTTCAAAGCGTAATATTTTGCTTGATTTTACACTGTTTGATTTCGTTAAAACGAGTGCGTTTGCTGTGTTGATTAAAGATTCGCCTTCCCTGCCTATAGTGCTTAATATACTGTCATTGACGTATAAATCACTCGCGTAATCGCTATCTTCGACCCTGTCCAATACATATGGCATACCGGCAATGCAATCGGATTCTGATAAACCCAGTGTTTTGAGGTCTTCCATGGAAATTTTTTCATCCAGAACAACCTTTTTGCCGACAATCTCTTTTGTTTTAAGGTAGATGCCTGTATTGCCCCTACCTATAAAAACGTATTCAGCGCTTTTAGGAATTTCAAGGCTTTTCTTCAATGCAACAGGCTCTTCAACTAAATAGAGACTTGTTACAACGCCTTTCTCCGTTATTTGCCCTTTTATCGGTGAAAAAACCTCCAGCTTTTCGACCGGTTTCAAATGAACAGTCAAGTCGCCGAGGCTGCCTGAAACGGCCTTATCCAGTTCCAATACGGTGCGTCCATTTTCTATTGAAACATTTTTTATTAAGCCTGACTGCAACGACCCATCGGCATTTTCGACAACAACCGGTTCTCCGATTTTCAGTCCCGCGACAATGCCATCCAATTCGAGTTTTGCGCTGCCGCCGACATTCTGGGTTTGACCCGGCGAATGATTCCAGCCATCAAGGCGCAAATCATTCAGGTCGGAATCGATTATTATGTCTTCCAGGGTTTCAAAGATAATAGGGCTGCCTTCTTCCGGCTTGTGCCTGATTTGCATACCGCGCGCCACCAGCCCGCTTGTTCCCGGTTTCGCGTTTATGATAAGGCGCGTCATGGCGGAAGCGGGCGGGCTGGGGTGGTAGTCAAGCCCGTGGACAAGACGCCGCACATTTTCCCATTGCGTCGCGGTGCCGAGAAATCCCTCGTTGGCGTAGGCGTCGAGATGCTCGGTCAGCACATGCGCCGAGCGCGCAAAGCTGCGAATCATTTCAAACGCGATGCCGACGCGGTCGTCATTAAGATCCAGGTAGTTTTCGAGCGCTTTCTGATGGTCCTTGCCGAATTGACTGATATATTCCTTTACAAGCTCCGCCCGTCTTTCTTCTTCTGACGCGCCGGCGAGTTCGATGCCGAGCAACTCCATATCCCAGCCGGCGAGGCGGGCAATCAGTTCCAGGCGCAGCGCTTCCAGGTAAGTAGCGGCATTGCCGTCAACATAGCGGAATCGCTTCAGCCCCGCGCGGTTCCAGCGTGTAAGGTCAGGATTCACAGCGCCCTCCTATCAATCTCATCCTACGAGACCTCCATGGCATTTAATCGTCAGCGCGCCATAACATGGCATATTCGGATCATTGTCGCAGACGGCTACTTCAAAACCTTCGATGGCAATAATGTCTTCAACCGCCCCGGAATCGCTGTCTGTGCGCCTGAATGCCTTCACTTCCACGCTCGCTATGCCTTCGATCTGCATGACCGTTTGTATGACATCGCCTTTATGCAGATTTGCGCCGAAGCTGAGCCGCCCGATTTCAAAGAAACCACCTTCCTGTGAATTGAATATGGCGCGTACCGCCTGCCTCACCTCTGATTGGTAATACTGGGGAGCGATTGTAATATCAAGGCCGATATCCACGCCGACGCGCGCCGCTTCTCCAAACAGGACTTCCTGTCCCGCCATGCGCCGCGAATCAGACCATGCCCTGAGAGAATCAACGACTCTGAGATTGTATACGGGATTGCCGTCTTCATCGGTAACGGTAATGCCCTTTTCATCAGTGATGGCATTGATGCGCGGCAAATTATATTGTTCATGAAAAGCGGTCAACAGAGGCTCGAAGGTCGGCAGATAATTAAAAACTTTTCCAAGGTTGTCGCCAAGTCTCTGCCAGCCCCACAAAATAACCGTTACCCGGATACAGTGCCAGCAGTTGTTCCATGTTGTCGATGAAACGGCGCGGCGCACAAGAGGATGCTGTTCCATGCCTTCCGCGTAATCGTCAACGCCGACCATACGGCGCTGACGGCGTACTGATTTTGGGCCTGCGTGCCGCGCAGCATCCATCAACACCGGGTTCTGCAGCCAGTTCTTTTCATCGTCATCGCCGGCATCGCAGCCGAACAGGTTCAACAGACGGCGGACGGATTCGGGACGGCGCGCCGTTTCGATGTAGGCTTCCGCCGTCACGCGATCAAGCATGTCCGACAGTTGATCCAGCGCCCAGGCCAGAACTTCGACCAGGACGACTTCGAGGTCTGCGGGCGTCCATCGCGCGCGTTCGGGAAAACGCGCGGCCAGTTCTTCGAGCATGGCCATCCGGAAACCGTCGAAATCGCGCGACTCCCAGACGAAATCGTCGCCCAGCGCGGGCAGAGACAGCGGCATGATAGCCGTGCGAGTGCCGCAATCGCGCTCGCCCTCGGGGCCGACCGGCTCGTGGAAAGTTAATTCAAGTTCAAGGCTGCCTGCCATGTAATATGTTCCTTTTCACGTTAAATATCCGGGTTAAACCGGAAATTCGTGTTCTTCCCGCAAACCGACTCGCGCCAGCGTATATGAAACATTGATATTCAGTTTTTCGCCTTCGCCCGTAACGCCCGCCTGGAGCGTGCTCGGATCGACTTCGCCCTGCAGCGCGTCGGTTAATGATGAAACCAGCCGGTTTTCCGTGACGCCCCAGAGCGCCGAGCTGTTCGGCTCAAAGACCAGCTCCTTTACGCCGACGCCAAAGTCCGGGCGAAAGACGCGCTCACCCGGCGCAGTCATCAACACCTGCTCGATCAGGGAACGGACATGCTCGCCGCGCCTGCTGTGTTCCGGGCCGTTTTTACCGACATGGAACGGAAATTTCAAAAATGTGGGATCGGGTAGTCCTGGCATAATAATTCCCTCAGTTTGTCATAACCTTGGTTGACAATTGCGCCGGCAGCATCGGCACAGTGGGAGGCGACGTTGGCGCTCCCGGCGCTGACGTGGGGTGCGTATGCGTGTTGAAGAAGGTCATAAAACTTTGCCCTTTAATCAACGGTTCTCCTCCCTGCCCTCCCAGCGTAACCATCGTGCCGTCAATTACTATCTGCTGTCCCTTGACGGTAACTCCGGAAGCCGCTGTTTCAATTTTGTTTCCGTTTGCGTCCACGACGGAAACTCCTGATGAATCCATAATCAACTGGTTGTTGTTTGCGTCTTCGACAATGATTTTCTTTCCGTCGGCATCGAGCGTGATATTCGCGCCCGAGGCGTCTTTCATAACCATGCTGCCGTTTTTGTCGATGCTGATTTCCGCTTCGCGCGGATGAAACAGGCGGAAGGATTCTTTATCCTCTTCATCGTCGAACTGCATGATATGTCCCGATGGTGTCTGGAATATCCGCGTTGTAGGCGGCGATTTTGCCGATCCTTCGGGCGCTTCATCTTTTTGCTGCCAGAAAACGCCTGTCCATATAGGGCGCGAAATATCGCCTTCCTCAAATTCAGCCCAGACCTGCGCTTCTTTTTCGGGAACCGCAAACCATCCGTATGATTTTCCGCCGCCGAAAGGAAAACACGGCAATGCCCAGCCCGTCTCGGCGTCCCCCAGCACGGAAGGAATGACCAGACGCAGCCGCCCGCGGTTTTCAGGATCTTCGTTGTCGGCGACGAAAGCGCGGTATTTGCCGTAGCGGCGCTCGTCCATCCATTCGCTGATCCGTCCGATTTCTTCGGTCATTGCGTCGTTCATCGCTTCAATGCTCCAGATAATGCGTATTGATCGGCTTTTAAATCCACTTTCCCGGTGGCGTTGCGAATCAGTTTAAACGACTGGCGATAGCCCTCTGCGGAAAATTGATGCTTGACCTCATCGACATACCATATGCCGCCATATGTGTTTCCGATGCCGTCCACCTCGACGGTTTCGTTCGTCAGCAGCACATGGCCGTATACCGAACCGTCCAGTTCTCCCGTCGCGACGATTTTCCACGAGGCTTCTTCCGCCCTGGCTTTGGCGTAAACTTCACGCTCCTCCGGCGTGGATCCCGGCGGCGTCCGGGAGTGCCAGCGGAAAGGGTCAAGCCCGCTGTCTTCGCTGTTTGCCGGTTTATTTCCCAATAATTTTGCTTTGCTGGAATACTCGCCGGAATTGATTTTTTCATCGCCGCCGTCCTCAGCCGCGCCTGAATAAAGAACGCCGTCGGGACTGTGGCCGTCGTGCCGCACGGAAATGTTGAAACAATTGCTTGCCGGGCCGGCGTAAACAAGTATTGCGGGCTGCGGATCGCCTTCCAACTGCGGCGGGCCGAAATAGGCTTTGCCTCCGCGTACAAGAAATTCGTAACCGTTGAGCGCGGCCCGGCGTTTGATGAGCTTAATAATCGTGTCGTCAAGATACAGATCGCCGCAGGTAGTTCCCTCCGAAGCTTTCACTTTGTCGCCCGTCCAATGCGGCTTCAAAAGTTCCTTGATGAGTTCGTCGTCCTTGAGCGGCTGATCCGCCTCAGAATAGGTTTTCCGGACATGCGTACGATCAAGCAAAATTGATTCGTCCTGGCAGGTGACATTTACTTTCGCGTTCATATCATCGGGATAATCCATTTTGATATCCCGTATAAAGCCCCTCATGATTTCCTGTTTATCTCCGCCAAAATCCGCTTCTATATAAATTTTCTTCCACGGCGTCAGCATGGCGTTATCCTGTATGTTCCAGTTGCCGGCCTTATCGCGGACGGACGCAAACGTCAGCGTAGAGACAGACGCGCTTTTCCTGCTGGTTTCAACGCTAACCCGCTCAAGGTACGGATAGAAATCAAGGATTTCCCTGCCGTCTATTTTGACGACGCATTTGGCGGGGTGACGCTGTTTATTCTTTTTAGCCATTGTTTACTCGACGGCGCCCGGAATCAGGAGCGTTTTGAGGCCGGCTTGCCGCCCGTCGCTTTCCCGCGTTTCCGGTTCGATAAAAATATCCGCGGCGCACAAAACTTCCGGATTCGCGTCCAGAATGCGCCACCACAAATCGACATCGTTGTAGTAATTGAATGAAAGACTGTCCATGCGGTCCCAATCCTTCACATGGTATTCGATAATGCCGGTCGCCGGGCCGATGTCGCGTGGACGAATTCCTCGGAACGGCGCGGGCAGCCCCGGTTCAGCCGTGAAATGTTTCGGGTCTTTATAACGCGATCGTCTTGACATTTTGCCGCTCCTTATACGCCTATGTTCGACAGTGGGTGTTTCATGGACATCGCCGACCGTTTTTGACGCTGGGCTTCCATGGAGTAAAAAGGATTGTCGCTTTCAATAATTTGCAGGCTCAGCGTTACCTCGGCGCGATATGGAACAAGTGTCGGCAGAAACTCCTGCGCCTTTATCTGCGCCTTTGTCATAAAAACCGGCAATATGTGTACGCCCCATTTGAACATAAGCACGGACATCGCCTGGTATTGCGGGAAGCTTTTCTCATTGCCGCCGCCTAGCGCCGAAAGCGTTTTTGCGCCGGATGGCTGCTGCGATTTAGGCTCAAGCATGCAGCGTATCACATCGAGTTCCGGCTGTATGCCGCTGATGGCGGCGGCTGGGTCGCCCGCGTCCATGCGGTCCGTAGCGTCGAGCATAATCGTTATGTCGAAACTTTCCGGTTCGGCAATGACGCCTTGCGCCGCGCGCAGCGCTTCCGAAGGGGTTTTGAAATCGTAACCGCCGCGCGTTCCCGCAAGGCCGGCCGCTTTGACCGACACGGTTCGCGTGCGCGTAATGCTGGAAGGATTGAATTCAAATTCCAGCATCAGGAAATCGTCGGCAAAACCGTATTCGCACAGCGTCCCGTGCTGCATTCTGAGGGCTGACCTGGTAATAGGCAATATGCTCATTTTTCCCTCCCGTCTGGGAGCGCAGGCGTCCCCGCCTGCTTGTTAATAAATAAAATGCGTGCCGAAGGCGCGCGTTCAAATGGAATTTGCAGGCTTTCAGCCTGCAACTGGAGTTTGTACATTTTAGACGGCCTGAAAGGCCGTAGCATATCAGCCCAGGGCAAAGGCGAAGCCGTCGCCCTGGGTACTGGAATAAAAAATATACAGCTGCCCTGTAAGGGCAAGGCAATCAGATGAATGTTATCCTCTGTTCCATTTATCACCAATGTTGCACAATCCAGAGAATTCAATATTCCCGCGATGTAGGCGAACAGGTCGTTCCGTATCGACGGCGACAAGAGAGATTCACGATTTTTCGTACTGAAAATAATGTGAATAATTATTTTCGCTAATGATTGTGTCATGTTCCCTTGCCCTTTCAGGGCGGCTGTATATTTTATTCCAATCCCCAGGGCGACGGCGCTTTGCGCCTCTGCCCTGGTCTGTTATGCGACGCCCCTTCAGGGCGTTTGAACGCGCGCCTTCGGCACGCTTCTTATTTCTATTTCTATCGCCATCCCATATTCGAACTATGTGAAATGTACAAACTCCAGACGCAGGCGGGACGCCTGCGCTCCCATGTCAGGCCACCCAGGGCGCTGTCCTTGGCTGTTATGTTACGGCCTTTCAGGCCGTTTGAACCGCGTGTCCGCGCGTGATTGTTTATAAAACCTGTCGTCATTATCAAAACCTGTCGATTCCGCTCGAAATTGCGGCGGCTACCTTGCGCGCGACTTCGGCGTCTCCCTCGTGCCGGGAAATTGAAACAGGTGGCAACGACAGATAGTCTATGTTTACGCTCCTGTCCCAATCCCGCCGCTCCAGTTCCGCGCCGATGCCGCGCGCAATATTATTCGCCCGCGATTCAAAACCATGCGGCAGACGCAAACTCAAATGGTCTATATCAATCGTCATGCGCCCTCCGGTAAATAATCAAGCAGGCCGCCAAGACTGCGCTTTATGCGCTCCCTGCCGTCCTTGCCCAGTTCCGCCCATACGGAGCGCGCGATTCTCTCAAGATTGATTTCGCCGTTCTCGCCTGCCGCAAGGTATGCGGCGTGCAGCGCGGCGTTGCGTATCTGTCCGCCCGTCAATACTACCGATTCGGCAAGCGTCAGGAAATCCACCTCCGGTGACAGCGGCGCTTTTGGCGGAATATGCTGCTTCCAGAGCTGCGTCCGCGCCGGCGCGTCCGGTCTCGGAAATTCGACGACGGTCTGAAAACGCCTCGCAAAAGCCGAATCTATCGCGTCCCGCAGATTGGTTGTCAGTATGCAGGGGCCGTTGTGCCGTTCCATGCGCGCCAGCAGGTGGCTGACTTCCATATTGGCGTAGCGATCGCGCGCTTCCTTTATCTCCCCGCGTTTGCCGAAAAGGGCGTCCGCTTCGTCGAACAGCAGCACCATGGGTTCGCCGTGCGTGCCGTCGAACAGCATGTTGAGATTCTTTTCGGTCTCGCCTATGTATTTGCTGACCAGCAGCCCCAGGTCAACGCGATAAAGCGGCCAGCCGAGCGCGTGCGCTATCGCCTCTGCCGCATAGCTCTTGCCCGTACCGGACGGGCCGCTGAAAAGCGCCACCGGGCCGCCGACGATCTTTGCGCCCCACTGTCCGACAACTACATCACGGCAGCGAATCCACATCAGATATTCGCGCAGAGCCTGCAAACAGTTTTCCGGCAATACCAGGTCTTCCAATGTGCCGGTCACGGGCATTTCAATCGCGCCCTTTGGCGCGGATCGGGCAGCTTTCCAACCCAGGAGTTCAGAACGCGTTTTTGAGGTTGCGCGCAGCGGCGCGTAGATATCGCCATTTGCGTCGTCGATCAGACCGTGCCGCATTAACGGCGCGCGCCCGTCAATGCGCTGATGAAGAACTCCGATGCCGCTTTGCTCAAGCCCAAGCATTTCCCCTATAAGCGCCGCGCTGGGATAGGCGGAAGACGCGCCGGCCTGCAATGTCTGAAACATCCAGCCGAGGCGCGGTTCCGCGTCCGGCGCAAGCGCGAATGTCAGGATGTCGGTATCAAGCGGTTCCAGACCGCAGCGTGAAACCATGCGATGCAGGACCGTGCCGCCATTTCGCTCTGCGTCCACCTGCTCCTGTATCCGCATCAACTCGTTTATTTTTTCATCATCAACCGGCCTGCCCTGGCGTGAATCGGCCAGACAGCTTGCCAGCCTGTCTATCCGCGCCCATTCACATGTCATCGCGCCGGTTGCCGTGTTATTCATAGGCTACCGCCCACAGTAATGAAAACGTCTTTTACTTTCATTGCGTCGCTTTCGGCGCGGCCCTTTAATGGAACCGGCAGCAGCGCGAATTCATATGACAGAGACAATCGGTAAGGCGTATTGTTTTGCGTCGCCCATAAATGATTGATGTCGTCCAGAGTCAGCTGCGTCGGCAATATCTGGATTTGCGCCTTTACTTCGTTTTTATCATTTTTCAGCTTCAATGTGGGATGGCTGTGAAACCATTCCGCAACCGCGCCTATCAGCTTCAATTCCGAATCGCCGGGCGTTTTCCCGGCTGAATTTCCGCCAAAAGCCGTAATCATGCAAAACGCTTTCAGGTAGAGGGGATCTCTGGATGACGCGTCCGCAGGAAAACCGCTGTAGCCCACGCGGTAGAAAAATACGCATAAATAATCATTGTCCGCGTAGTTTTTCTGCCGTTCCGCGGCTTCATACGGCGGGCCGATAACTATTCGAGCCTCGTCAAGCCCTGTCGCTTCACGCAGCAGCGACCGGGCAGCTTGCGCAAGCATAGAAAGAGAATCGCTCATAGTCATATTCTCCGCTGATAATAACGCCCCGGATCGCGTGTAAATACGATATCGGGCGTTGGTTTTTCCCGGATGGCCGGCGCTGATTCGACAATGACTTCAATCGTTCCAATCCTTACGCGGGGTTCGTTTTTTTCACGTACAGGCGTCGGCTTTTCCATCAGGCTGGCAAACGACGGCATTGCTTCAAACGGATTGACTGGCCGCTGTTTCGTTTCCGCCGTTTTTGCCGCTTCCCTTTCCTGCGCGTCGGGTTTTACTGTCACAGGAGTTACGGGCATTACAGGCGTCGGAGCAGGCGCGGTATTTTCAGCCGCTTCTTTGCTCTCTAAAGTGTTAAACACAGGACGTATTTCGGTACTCATTACGGGAATTGCGTTCAGCACTTGTTTATATTGTCTACCGGCCTCAAACGGCGCGGCAACTGGCAAAACGGGAAAGTTATTTTCCTTATCGTTTAGCTTCGCATTTCGGGCCGGCGCTTCAAGCGCTTTGGAGGTCTCAACGGTTTCAAGAACAGGTTCGCTCTTAAATTCAGTTCGTCGAACGGGCGAAGTGGATATTTTTTCATCGATAACGTCTGAAAAAATGTCTTCCCGTTTGTTACGGCTGATTAATGCTGTATTGCGCGATAATTCCATGCGCGCCAGCTTTTTAGTTGTCGCGGGAGCGGTGACAGAATCAGCGTCGGATGCGTGTTCAATGTGAGCGGTGACTATTTCCCGTCGTGGGATCGGCAGTTTTATTTCTTCATCGGTAGTCGCCGATTCCGCCGGTTTGCGACGTTTTCGAACAGGTTTTGACTCAACGACAGGCGGCAGGGTTTGAACCGGAATTTCAGCCGTTTTGTTTTGCGGAACAGTCGCAACTCGCGGATCAGTTTCCACCCGGGGGTTCGGGATATGCTGTTTAATTGGCGTGAAAACAGGCTGTTCGGCGTCTTCAAACACCGATTCTGTAAACACATTACGCTGAATGCCCGGCGGCGCCTGTGTTTCGTAATGTTGAATTTCCGGCGCAACATGTTCTTCAAAACGCGGCGGATCTGTAAACGTATTATGGGCGTTCATGGCATCCGCCGGCGGAGTCAACCGGTCCAGACTCTCCGCCACGGGAGCAAGCGTTACAGGTTCCGCCTGTCTGCCGCGATTTGCGTCACTGATAAAACTCTGAAAAAACCCCATCGTCCTATCCCAATAAAGCAGCTACGGAGGTAATTGCAACGACATGGGAGCGCCTGACATGGGAGCGCAGGCGTCCTCGCCTGCGCTCCCATGTCACGCTCTCATGTCACGTTCCCATGCCTAAACATTTCTTCCGCTTTCAATCAAACTTATATAAAGCCGTCTGCGCTTGCGGGACAGCGAAAGAATATCCCGCTCGCTCCAGTGGTACTCGCTTGCCAGCATATGCACCTCCTGGAACAGCGCTTCATGTCCTGCCGCCGCCGATAAATATGGGTTGATCTCCATCCTCTGCGGCCGTTTACATTCCGGGCAGGCGGTGTCAATCGTTGTGCCGATATATGGCGAAACATCGTCGAGAGCGTCATCGATTTTTTTCACCGCTTCGGCATCGAGCGCGTCGATATATCCCGCGGGAACCGGTTTTCCATTTACTGAAAGCAGGCAGGCTGACATCAACGCCGCGAACGCTTCTTCCGCTTCAAGTCCCGCGATGCGTTCCTGATCCGCGCCGGTCGGTATGCGCAGACGCAGCCTGTCGTCGCCAAGATCAAGTTCGGCAAACGGAAATCCGTCGCCCGCGTTTTTCACCGGAAGCCGTATGGGATCGAGAAACATGTCGAAGGGCTGTCCGCAATCATCACATAAACCCTTCAGCCAGTATCCGCCGCCATGAAGCTCACGCGCGAGATTCAGCATAATCCATTGCCGGTCAGCCATAGTCAGCGAAGCGACATGTTCGGGCGAAACGGCTTCTCCGCCGATGCTCAACAGCGCCGCGCAAAGAATGTCACTGACGGCGGCATGAAGATTTTCAATACCGGGCATTGCCGCACTGACACGCTCTTCCAGGCAGCCGTCAAGAGGACGCAATTCCGCGTCGCGCCTTCGCCGGCCGCCTACGAGCAAGCCTCCCGGCAGCGTTATGCTAATTCCCGCTTCCATAAGTCGCCGGATCAGGATTCAGCGGGTTCCGCCACCGAGGTGTCGCGTTCCCAACCCTCATGTTCGAGCTTGATGGTCTGGATTCCGACCGCATTCATCGAGTTTGCGTCAAAATCCGGCAGAGCCTGATATTCCGAAACCCAGGCACGGAAAACCTTGTACGAGATTACAGGCTGTCCCTGGAGATTCATGACGTTAATAACGATGTTCTTGCGAAATTTCTTCAGCGACATGGCCTTGTCGCCCTGGAAGTTATTCACCAGGTTGGCCCATTCTTCAAACACCGGATCGTGCGTCAGCCCCTGTTCAAGCGTGATGGCTTCGTACTTCGTCCCTCCCGGCAGCTTGCGCTCATGGCTTGGATCGCCCCCGTTGCGCCATGAAACGGCTTCTGTGGTTTTCTTCAGCGCCGTCATCTTGCTCAAACCGGCAACCGGCTTGCCATCGATCAGCACTTGAAATTTGAATGTCCTGTATGGATCGTAACGTTCGGCATTAACTGTAAATGTTGGTGCTGGCATGACAACTCCCCGTTATTGTTGAGCAACTTTTTGCTGGATGGTGATAATCACGAATTCCGCCGGTTTAAGCGGAGCAAACCCGACTTCGACAATTACTTTTCCGGTATCAATGTCCCCTTGCGTCATCGTATCGCCAAGATTGCAGCGCACGAAATATGCGTCGGAAGCCTTTTCGCCCTGAAAAGCGCCGGCGCGCCACAGGCCGTTCATGAAGGCGTCGATATTAACGCGCAGCGAAGACCACAGGCGATGGTCGTTCGGCTCGAAAACCGCCCACTGGATGTTGTTATAGATGCTTTCTTCGATCATGCAGGCCGTGCGGCGGACGGGTACGTAACGCCATTCGGGCTCCACTTTGGTAGCCAGTGTGCGGCTTCCCCAGATGACGGGGCCTGCGCCCGGTATTCTGCGTATGCAGTTGATACCCAGAGGATTCAGTATACCCTGACGCGCGTCGTCAACGACATCGGTCAATTCGGCAACGCCAAGCAAAGCCGTTTCAACGCCTGCGGGCGCTTTCCAGACGCCGCGTTTCCCGTCGATTTTCGCCCACATACCAGCTGCAAAACTGCTTGGGGCAACCGAGAAAATCTCCGGCGTCGCCTTGGATTCAGGGTCCGACTTAAAGAAAGGATCTGAGATTTTCAGCCAGGGGTAATAGGTCACGGAAAATCCACTTGCGTTTCGCGGCAGAACAATTTCATCAACATCTCCCGGATTTGTTAGTTTGACATCCGAGCCGATGTCGACAATCACTATGCGGTTTTTCATATAATCCGCGTGAGCGACCGCTAGATCAATGATTCCATTATCCGCTGCAATTTCGCCGGCAAGGGACAGCTTTGCTTTTTCATCACCGGCCAGCTGATCAACCGGTTTCTTTTCCAGTTCCGTCGTATCGATAGTCGCTCGCCACGCCTTACCGGGCAGACAGACGATGCTGATATCGCGTATGTTTTTGAGCTTCTCAAAAACATTTTCATACGTGTTTTTGCTCAGTTCGTATTTATATTCATAGACAGGCGTTACTCCATCTTCCTCGTAGATGAGTTTATATTCATAGACAGGCGTTTTTCCATCGTCCTCGAAAAGTAGTTCCCCTTTCTCATCTTTGGCTTGGACGTAAACTGGGGTTTTTCCATCTGCCGCGTAGAGTAGATCCCCATCCTCATCTTCGTCTTGGATTGGAACTCTGACTTGGATTGGATTACCATCGATGCCTTTTTCAAGGACGTAGTTTGTTGCCTCGACACTCGCTATATATGCCGCGCCGCCGCCGTTGAGGAAAAAGGCGTAAATAGCAAAAGCCATGGCATCGTAGCCGTCATAGACGCCAAACTGCTCTTTATACTCCGACCATTTAAAGATCAACGTGGGTTCACCCACCGGACCTTTCACTGTTTTTCCGATGAACGCGGCAGTTGATGTACCCGCGCTTTCAATAGGTCTTACCCCGCTTGAAACTTCATCGATATACACTCCTGGGTACGACGTTGTAACAGCCATCTTAATTCTCCTTGAAATAGGACAAAACGGACAGGATGGATAATCTGCGTTTTCCTTCCCGACTTCCGGTATTCCATCATTTGATGATACCCATTGTGTTATTTTTTCCGGCTCCGGAATCAGCCGGCAGCCGCGTTCGCAATGCGATGTCTTGATATTACTCTGATATTTCGTAAAATTGCAAAGTATTTATGTAAAGTAAGGAGAGATGGAATGATTCGTTCCGCATTGATTTTTATGATATTGCTTTTGACGCTTGTAACCGGCGTGACAACGGCCGAGGATATCGCGCCGGACACCGAAGCGTCGAACGCGGTGGAGACAGCTTCTCCGGATTCGGCGGTCGATCTTGTAGTAGTCAGGGTGTCCGGCGATCCGATCACGGAACAGCAGGTTCTTGGCGCCATCAGCGAACTGGTCAGGCAGGAGAACTTTACGATTGAGCAATCAAAACAGCGTAATTCTCTGCTTTTTAACAGGGCGGTTGAAAACCTTGTAACGGTTGCACTCATGAGAGCGCGGGCGCGTGAAATTAATATCGCCGTGGATGACGCGGACGTGGAGACGCAGTTAAACCAGACGGCGCAGCGTTTTCCTTCGCCGGAAGCATTTCAAAAGGGGCTGACGGATCAGGGGCTTACAGAAACCGACCTGCGGAACAGCATCCGGGAAAACCTCAGGATGCAGAAAGTTGTCGATGAATCTTCAAAAAACGCCGCGGTGATAACGGAAGCGGATATAGAAAAATTCTATAATGACAACCCAAACCAATTCGCCCTTCCGGAACGCGCGCGCATGGCGCACATTCTTTTCAAGATTCCGCCGGACGCAACCGCGGCGCAGAAAGAAGAAATCAGAAAAAGGCTCGAAGGAATCCGCGTTGAGATCGAAGCGGAAATCATTATATTTGCAGATGCCGCCGCAAAATATTCTCAGGATGAAAACACGGCTTCAAAGGGCGGCGATATGGGATTTGTGACGCGTACCAATATTCCGAAGCAATTCGTGGACATGCTTTTCAATACAAAACCCGGCACGGTTTCACCCGCGCTTGAAAGCCAGTCTGGTTACCATATTATAAAGGCCCTTGAAGTGAGACCGGCGGAACAGGCTTCGCTGCAGGATTCCAAAGCCTCACTGCGGCAGATGCTGGAACAAAACGCGAAACAGTCCGCTCAACTTAAATACATTGAAGATCTGAAAAGCAAAGCGGCAATCGAATACTTCATGACACTGGAAGAATTCGACAAACGCCATTGACATGGGAGACATGGGAGCGCAGGCGTCCCCGCCGGTCGTGTAATAATAAAATGGGACGCGATTTATCGCGCCCCTACATTTGAAGCGGGCTTCGCCCGCGTTTATTTTATTACACGACCGGCGGGGACGCCTGCGCTCCCATGTCTCCCATGTCTTCTAATCTGGAAGAATTCTGACGGCGCCCTGGTCGGCGGAAGCCGCAAGGAGAGCATATGCGCGCAAGGCTGGGGAAACCGTGCGTGTACGCTCGGGTTTGAACGCTTCCGTACCTTTCGCCTCTTCCTCTTTAAGCCGACGGTTCATCTCTTCATCGCTAACTTTTATCGAAATCGAACGCGCAGGAATGTCAATAACAATAACGTCTCCGTTTCGTATCAGGGCTATAGGCCCGCCTGAAGCGGCTTCCGGGGAAACATGACCGATGGAAAGTCCGGAAGTGCCTCCGGAAAAACGCCCGTCTGTAACAAGCGCGCATTGCGTTCCCAGATGCATGGATTTGATATAAGAAGTAGGATATAGCATTTCCTGCATTCCGGGCCCGCCGCGCGGGCCTTCATAACGGATCACGACAACGTTGCCGGATTTGACTTTGCCGCCCAGAATACCTTCGCAGGCAGCTTCCTGCGAATCATAAACGCGCGCCTCGCCGGAAAAACTAAAGATCGACGGATCTACTCCAGCCGTTTTAACGATACATCCACGGGGCGCGAGATTTCCTGACAGCACCGCGAGGCCGCCGTCGCGGAAATAGCAGTTGGCTGAGTCGCGCACGCATCCCGTTTTCCTATCCAAATCATGCGCGGGATAGTATTTTTCCTGGGATGCCAGAACAAGGTTGCGTCCCGCGGCGCCGGGAGCGCTCAGGTAAAGTTTTTTCGCTTCTTCCGAAGCGGTAGGCATGGAGATGTCGTATTCGTCGAGAACCTGTTTAAGGCTGGGAGCGTCCACGCGCGGGACGGCCGTATCTATTAATCCGGCGCGGTCAAGTTCGCCGAGAATGCCCATAATACCGCCTGCGCGGCTTACGTCCTCAAGGTGATACTCGGAACTAGGCGCGACTTTGCACAGCACCGGAACCCGGCGCGACAGCGCGTCGATGTCGTTCATAGTAAAATCCACGTCCGCCTCGCGCGCAACTGCCAGGAGATGCAATACCGTATTTGTGGAACCGCCCATGGCGATGTCAAGCGTCATGGCGTTCATAAACGCCGGTTTTGAGGCGATGGAACGCGGCAGTACGGAAGCATCGTCATTTTCGTAATAAGCGCGCGCCATGGCGACAATCCTGCGCGCCGCATTTTCAAACAGCGTCATACGGTTTTTATGCGTCGCCAGAAGCGTGCCGTTGCCCGGCAGCGCCATGCCTAGCGCCTCGGTCAGACAGTTCATGGAATTTGCCGTGAACATGCCCGAACATGACCCGCATGACGGACATGCCGCTCTTTCAAGCTCCGCGATTTCACTGTCGGAAACACCGGGATCCGCCGCCATAATCATTGCGTCAATAAGATCGTATTTTTTTGAACCGACAACACCGGCTTCCATCGGCCCGCCGGAAACAAAAATCGCCGGAATATTCAGGCGCATCGCGGCCATTAACATGCCGGGAGTAATTTTGTCGCAGTTTGTAATACAGATCATGGCGTCGGCTGTGTGCGCATTCACCATGTATTCGACGCTGTCGGCTATAAGTTCTCTCGACGGCAGGGAGTAGAGCATGCCGTCATGTCCCATCGCTATTCCGTCGTCAATGGCGATAGTGTTAAACTCCGCGGCAAAACACCCTTCGGCTTCAATTATCTTTTTTACATGTTGGCCGATTTCGTGCAGGTGTACATGACCTGGAACAAACTGGGTGAATGAATTGACAACGGCTACTACCGGTTTTCCAAACTGTTCTTCCTTCATGCCGTTGGCGCGCCACAAACTGCGCGCCCCCGCCATTTTCCTGCCATCAATTGTCGTTGCGCTGCGAAGTTTCGGCATAATGTCCCCTTTTGTAAAATAATGCAGATTAATAACATATTTTGATAAATATCCGGGATATTAACCCGG
>Ga0082212_10003149_pt1 | contig 23552 bp, 20 predicted proteins | sample TergutNt197P3_FD_71548 | JGI IMG/M metagenome (GOLD analysis project Ga0082212, IMG submission 71548) | Neocapritermes taracua P3 segment gut microbial communities from Petit-Saut dam, French Guiana - Nt197 P3 | ecosystem: Host-associated > Arthropoda: Insects > Digestive system > Gut ... | reverse complement strand
AGTTCTCTTTGCTACTCTGGGCGCGATGCTGGGGGCAACCATCAACTATTATTTAGCCTTGTTTTTAGGACGCCCGTTTATCTATTGGTTTGTGGAAACCAAATTGGGAAAACTCTGTATGTTAGACGCTAAAAAAGTGCAAAAAGCAGAAGATTATTTTGTAAAAAACGGCAATATATCCACTTTTATCGGCAGGTTTATTCCGGGCATACGGCAACTGATCTCCATCCCTGCTGGTTTAGCAAAAATGAAATTAGCGCCGTTTTTGTTTTATACTTTTCTGGGCGCCGGAATTTGGAATATTGTGCTCGCGATTTTAGGCTATTTTGCACACGGGCAACAAGCGCTCATTAACCGGTATAGCAGCGAAATCTCTTACGTTCTCCTCGCATTAGCAGCGCTCTTTTGCATCTATTTGTTATACAAAGCCTTCAAAAAGAAATAAAAACTGATGAAAATAATTAATACTGCACATCGCAAAAAGTTACAAGTTACAAGTTACAAGTTACGAGTTACATATCCTTTCTGCTTTCTGCTTTCTGCTTTCTGCTTATTATTGGCAAGTTGCGCTAAAATCATGATGCCTTCCGGAGGTCCAAAAGATACTACGCCCCCGAAAGTGGTAGGCGAAAAACCTGCCAACGGAAGCACTAATTTTGACGGGAAAATCATAAAAATTACTTTCGATGAGTTTGTTACACTTAATAATCCTATAGAAAATGTGATTTTTTCGCCGCCTATGGGAGAACGCATCGATTATTCCACACAAGGAAAATCCGTAGTGGTAAAACTTAATGATACTCTTCGTTCAAACACTACCTACAATATTCTCTTTTCGGATTGTATTCAAGATTTTCACGAAGGAAACAAGTTAAGCAGTTATGGTTACGCCTTTGCCACCGGTGATTCGATTGACCAACATAAACTGTTTGGAAAAGTGGTCAATGTGGAAACAGATAAAGCAGAAGCAGGCGTTTTTGTAATGCTTTACGAAGAAGATGCCGATTCCTTGCCGCTTACCGTACGCCCGAATTACATTACCAAAACCGATGAACAGGGAAAATTTGTGTTTAACCATCTCAAACCAATGAAATACAACATATTTGCTCTGAAAGACATCAATTATAATCTAATTTATGACCTTCCTGATGAACATTTTGCCTTTGCTGATAGTATGGTTCATGCCAAATTTTATGCTACCGACTCGTTGTTTAAAGCAGATCAGGCAGCATCAATTACCTTGCATTTATTTCAGGAAGCGGATACGGTTCAAGTGCTTACCGAGTATCTAAATCCTAAAAAAGGAGAATATTTTTTCCCATACAAACTCCCTATTCATTCATACCATATTAAAATTGAAAGCGATACTATTATTGATTATTTTTCAAAAATTAATACAACAAACGATACACTCGCCTTATATTTAAAGTCTTTCTTTAATGAATCGGCAATGGCTATTATTCAAACCGATTCAACTCGGATTGATACGGTAGAACTGATTCCGTTTAAAGCAGGAAGAAATCAAAAAACGTCAGTATCATCATTACAAATTAATATCTCCAATAAAGATGATTTGTATGCCCCTACGTTGCTCAACTTTTCCTATCCGGTAAAGCCTGTGGACAGTGTACAGATGCTTATTACTGCGGCGGGTAGAGGCAGTAATGACACTGCTGCGATTTACCTGAGCGTGCCTGATAGTTTTGTGATGCAACTTCCCATACCTTTCGATTTTGAACCGAAAATTAACTATACGTTATGGATTAAAGATTCTGTGTTTTATGGATATGATGGAGCTTCGCACGATACCGTAACCTTTACACTCTCTAAAAAAACGGAAAAAGATTACGGCAATTTAATCATTCATTATAAAATAGAAGATAAAAATAAGACAGATTTTATTGTAGAATTACAGTTTCAGCAAAAAACGGTACGCCGAGATATTTTATCCTCTTCAACAACAATAGAATATGAACATCTTTTACCCGGCAGTTATTACATCAAAGTTATAGAAGACCGAAATAAAAACGGCAAATGGGACACCGGAAATTATCGAAAAAAACTACAACCGGAAAATATCTATACTATCAATAAAGAGATAACCATCAGAGGCTTTTGGGATATTGAAGAGGAGATTGAACTGCGGAAGGATTAATTTCCTTGCTTATTTACCAACATTTTTAACACTCGTTTGTTGCTTCTAACAATTTTTGTAATGGAATAACAAAAAATACTATCTTTGTCCCCGAATCAAACAACATATCAAATACGTACAATTATGGCTATTCCAATTAAAAGTGTCCCAGTATTAAAAGGAAAAGCAGCAGCACGTATTGAAAGAATTGCTGCCACTAATCTAAAAAATGCGTCCCAAATTTCAAAATTTGAGATTAGTGCATCTACTAAAAAGATTTTAGCCAACGCAAAGTTCTAATATGCTACTCGCAGAGGATTGTACTTTTTATTCCTTAAATCTAATTAATCTGAAAGAATATTCGTTTGATTGTAATAACGCTTTATTTCATTTATAAAAAAATAGATGCGGATTTAAGGAAATACAACAAGAGCGTAAATAGAAAATTGTATTTTTGCCGCGATACTCAAAAAGTAACGTGCTTATAAGATAAAAAAAGAGGTTTATTTTGTTACCCATCTGTTACTCAGCATCATAAAACAACTACGTTAATTATTGATTATCAAAAATATAAATACACTTTGGGGTCGTTTGGTTTTGACAGCATGTATGTGGATTTGTAAGCATGTCGGAGGTTGTGAGACGGTTCCGTTAAAAACTAACTCTCGTAGCCAATAACTGGCAACACTTATGCAATCGCTGCGTAACAGCCGCGATTCCCGACGCATAAACCAGGTTTATAGCCTCGGGTGTTTCCCCGGAAGCTTTGCTTTTCGGCGTCCGGTAAGAAGCATCGTAAATGAAAAGATAGCCAATGTACGCTTCATTACAAAGGCGAAATCTAAAGAAGATACGCGAAGACGCAGTTTGCCAAGTACTTTTCCTTCGCCGACAAATAAACCTTGGCTAAACATGTAGAAAGCATCTTTGCAACACGTTTGGACGCGGGTTCGACTCCCGCCGGCTCCACAAAAAATTATAAACTTAAAAAAATCATTATGAAAAAAACAAACCTATTCTTTATCCTATTTGCTTTAGCAACCCTATTTTTGGCATGCGGAGACACACAGTACAATTGTAAAATTACCGGAAAAGTTTTTGTTACAATAGAAGAAGGACTTGCTTATGTACAAGAAATTGAGGTCATACTGACTCCAAAAAATGGAAAAATGCAATATTTTGAAACAGTAAAAACCAACAAAGAAGGTACATTTCAGTTTGACGGCGCTTATAAAGGCATTGATTATAGACTAACTTGTAGCGGCAATATTCAAAATGTTGGGCAATGCTACGGCGAAACCGAATATTTTACAGTCTCAAAAGATGAGCTGATAAAAAAAGATATCTATTTAGAACTCAAGTGAATATTAATGCGTAATTTGTAATTCATAATTCGTAATTTCCATGCACAACCTTTGTTTTCATTTTCAAGTTAATCAGCCGTATATCCTGCGTACATATCGGTTCTTTGATATTAATCAAAAACATGATTATTTCGATATCTATCAAAACAATTATTGGATAAATCGTTTGGCTGAGAGAAGTTACATTCCTGCTAACCAAATGATTTTGAATATTATTGAGCAATATAAAGAGAAAGTTTCATTCAGTTTCAGTATTTCGGGAAGCACTATCAATTTATTAAATGATTACTGTCCGGAGGTTATCGAAAGTTTTAAAACCCTGATTGCCACCGGTCGCGTAGAGATTACCGGAAACACTTTTTCGCACAGTATCGCCGCCCTCAACAATAAATCCACTTTTGTAGAGCAGGTGAAATTGCAGGAAAAGTTGCTGTACGAAACCTTTGGCATTAAGCCCACCACTTTTTGCAACACGGAAATTATTTATTCCGATGATATTGGCGAGTGGCTGTTTGAACTGGGTTATAATGTGGTGCTAACCGAAGGCGCTAAACATATTTTGGGTTGGAAAAGCCCTTGCTATTTGTATTGCAATCCGTTTCAACCGGAGCAAAAACTGTTGCTAAGAAGTTACAACCTTTGCGATGACATCACATTGCGTTTTTCGGATAAAAATTGGGGCGAGTACCCGCTTACCGCAGAAAAGTATATCCGGTTTTTAAGCGGCATTGCGCCGGATGCACCATTCATTAACCTTTATTTCGACTACGAAACCATTGGGGATTACCAAACCAAAGAGACCGGTATTTTTGATTTTTTTCATGCTCTTTTTGCGCAGTTGGCAGAATCGGAAAAATTCAATTTTATCATGCCTAAAGAAGTATTAAAAACAGAAGAGCAATCGGCTACCCTGCATGTCCCCTACCCTATTTCATGCTCCGGCGATGAAAAAGATATCAACGAATGGCTCGGTAACGAGCTGCAACAGGAAGCCTTTGAACAACTTTACAAATTAGAGCCACTCTATTTGCAATCTAACGACCCAACAGCCAAACAAGCGTGGCTACGGATGCAAAACGCCCTCTACTATAATTTTATGGGCACTAAATGGTTTCCGCAACATGCCGTAAAAAAACATTTCGAAGTTTACCCCTCCCCCTATCAGGCGTTTATTAATTATATGAATGTGCTGAATGATGTGAAAATCCGACTTAAAGAAGTAATGAATAATGAATAATGGGGATTTTTGTAAAGTTAAATAGCTTACATAAAGATAAAATCAAAATGAAAGACACAGAAGAAAATAAAAATCAACAACTTAATAATGAATATCCTGAGCCTGAGACAATCTCTCCATTTGCAGAAGAACCGCCTATTGCATATACTGCGCATCGGTATTCTTATGCCGATTATCTTACATGGGCAGATGATAAAATGCGGGAAATAATTAACGGCGTGGTTTACCTGTTTTCTGCTCCTAAACTTAAACATGCTGCTGTAATCCCGCCTTTCATGGTAAGAACGTGGTCGTTTATTCGTAAAAGAAAAGGAAAATGCAAAATCTTTACCGCTCCATTTGATGTTCGGCTGCCTAAAAACGGAGAAACGGCAGATGATAAGATTTTTGATGTAGTGCAACCGGATATTTGCGTAGTTTGCGACCTCTCAAAATTAGATGAAAATGGGTGCATTGGTGCGCCCGATTTAATTGTGGAAGTTATTTCTCCTTCTACCAGTAAACGAGATTTGAATCTCAAATTCAACCTCTACGAAAAAACAGGCGTAAAGGAATATTGGGTGGTTTACCCGAATGATAAGGCTGTTACCGTTTTTCTTTTACAACCCAACGGCAACTATGATGAAGGAACTACTTACGATGTTTCTAACCGAACCACCAAAGCTCCCGTGCAAACGCTAAAAGGTTTGGTGATTGATTTGGAAGAACTCTTTGAGTAAAATAGAACAAACAATTTCAAAATTTTTTATAATATGAAAAAAACATTTGCTTTCCTTTTATTAAGTTTTTGGCTTGTAACGCCAATACTTGTTTTTGCCCAAGATTGGCAAACAAAAAAACATTTTTCAGATGCGGACAAATACTTTCCGAGCGCTTCTCCTAAAGTACTCCCCACCGAACTGCAAAACGCTTACGATGTGAAATGGTATTTTCTAAACCTTAATGCCGAAAACAGTTCTGTTGAACTTTCGGGAGATGTTACCATCAAAGCACAAGTGGTTTGGTCCGTAATGGATACTTTCTCTTTTCATTTACACCAAAACTACACTATTGACAGTATTAAAGTCAATGGCAATTTAACATCATGGGAAGATCACGGCGATGAGCGTTGGGTAACTCCCTTATCTATTCCCTGCGGCGATATTTTTGATGTGCAAATTTTCTATAACGGTTCCGTGAATACCGGAGGCAGCTTTTTTTCAGGAATAAGTAATGTAACAGACAATAGATGGGGAAGCTTTCCGGTTACTTACACCTTATCAGAACCTAACAACGCATACCACTGGTTTCCCGTAAAACAAGATCTTACCGACAAGGCTGACTCATCTTGGGTTTTTGTTACTACAACAAAACCGAATATGGCAGCATCTAACGGATTATTAACCAATGTGATTGAATTGGATGATAATAAAGTACGTTACGAATGGAAATCTACTTATCCCATAGATTATTATTTGATTTTTATTGCAGTTGCCGAATATCAGGATTATTCAATCTATGCCACTATTCCGCAAACCGGAGAACAATTATTAATTCAGAACTATATCTATAACAGTGAGCAATGTTTAACCCAAAACAAGGTAGTTATGGATAAAACGGCAGAGATGATTGAATATTTTTCTGAAATTTTTGGTGAATATCCTTTTAGTCGTGAAAAATACGGACACGCTTTGGCATATTTGGGGGGCGCTATGGAACACCAAACCATGACTACCACAGGTATATTTTGGGAAGATATAATTGCCCATGAACTTGCACACCAATGGTTTGGAGATAATGTAACGTGCGCTTCATGGCAACATATTTGGCTCAATGAAGGCTTTGCCACTTACAGCGCAGATTTGTTGTGGGAAGAACATACAAAAGGGAGAGTTGCCGCATTTAACAGTTATAAAGCCGGCGTAATTAATCAAGTACTTTATAATGGTGCAAGCGGAAGCGTTTTTGTGCCTATTGAATATATTGACGACGACTGGCGTATTTTTGACGGCACTTTGTCTTACAACAAAGGATCTACGCTTTTGCACATGATCAGATATGAAATTGGCGACGATGATGGACTGTTTTTCAATATTTTACAAACTTACCAAGAGCGTTATAAAGACAACGTGGCTACTTCCGAAGATTTTAAAAATGTATTGGAAGAGATTTCCGGCAAAGATTTTACCACTTTCTTTAACCAATGGCTTTATGGAGAAGGGTATCCAAAATTTACTATTGAGTGGCATCAAACAGAAGATCAATTAATGTTAAACAACACCCAAACCACCACAGCGCCCACTATTACCCCGCTGTTTGAAGTAACTTATGAAATAAAAATCACTTATACGGATAATTCAAGCGAAATTGTACCCTTTTATCATGATGAAAAAGAGATGCAGTTTGTTTACACTATTCCTGATAATAAAGTTGTTAAATATTTAACTTTTAATCCGAATTATTGGCTGCTTGCGAGTGCTACCATTAAACAAGTAAACGCGATTGAAGATTTTCAAAACGATAAGAGCATTACTATTTATCCCAATCCTACGAATGGAAAATTGAAAATTGAAACATGCAATATGGGATCTGAGATATGCGACATTGTGATTTATGATATTCTTGGTGCAATTCAAACAATTGAAAATCGAAAATCGGATATCGGAAAATCAGATATCGAAATAGATATTTCTCATTTACAGGCAGGGATTTACTTTTTGTCAGTACGTTATGGCAATAATTTCTTTGTAAGAAAAATTGTGAAGTCGGGGAACTAATTTCATCTCTACTCCTCCCTAAAAGCGATCGGCGTAAAATTTTTAGGTATGGGGACGCTCACTTCGGGAACATCGTTAAAGGTTACTTTTTTAATATCCATTTCTAAAGAATACTGGTCTTTTTGACAAAGAAGCGTTTTAAAAAACGGGTATTCTTCTTTCAATAATTCTCCCTGATAAGAAATATTTACGCCAAACGGAATATCTATTGGCAAGCCGTTCAACATATTTTGCACCATGTAAAAATCGATATCCATTCCAAGTATTTTTTGAAAAACAGCATAATCGCCGGCATAAAATTCTTTTTGCAATTTATTAATGAACACAATATCGGCAGGTGTTGCCAACGCTCTGCCTATTTCAATTCCGGCAATATTTAAATGAATGTACAAAAAACTGTCTATCACATTCACAAAATTAACCTGACAATGATGAAACTGCTCATTGTTGCCCACCCAAACCGAACCTCTGTAATGAATGGCATGGTAGGTAGAGTCTGAATCTGTGGTTTGAGCAAGAGAGAAGATAACAAGAAAAATCAAAGCAATCGAAATGAGGAAACGTTTCATAGTAATGATTTGCATTTTTTCAGATACGGCTTATTGGGTTTCAAACACACTGTTGAACCATCCATCAGATTTTCCGCGCAATGCGGGGTCTTTTCTAACGGCAACTTCTACTGATGCCATTTTTTTGAAAAAGCCCTCCACCATTTGTTGCGCTGCCGGTGTTAGTATATCTATGGAAAAGTAACTGCCGGTGAGCGCACTGTAAGTCGCTTGCAATTCATTCCATTTTTCAACCACCTGTAAACTATTAAATTGCTCATTCAAAACAGAATAAACCAGCAACGAAACCAATTCTGTTTGTTTTGTTTGCTTTATATAATCTGTGATTGCAGTATTTCCACCATGTAAAACCATGTTTGGATTTGGAAAAATGATATCTTTAATAATAGGATTCCAAAATTGAGATTTCATTTTATTTCCGCAAAGAGTGGCTGCTTTGTTAATGTTAAAAATCAGCGAATCAATTACTTCTTTATATTCATACAAAATGAGCGTATCAACCATCGCTTGCGTAGTGGCAGGAAATTCAATGCAATAAACCCCTAATTCATGATAATAATAGCCATCTTTGAACTCTGTTGTATCCATTACACAAAGCGTATTGAGCGTGCTGTCCGAGCAAAATTCAATACAATCTCTTAATGCAAAAGTAATCTGCTGATCAGTGAATCGTTGTTCTACAAATTTGCCGGAATTATCTCTACAAGCAGAAAAAATAACAATAATAGATAATAATAACAGATAAATACGTTTTTTCATTGTGGTTAAATATTAGTTCGCGAATTAACATGATTTTTTTTAAAAACAAGTTTTCTTGCCATTTTGTAGAAACGACACATTCAACCAATTTATTACTTACGGAAATGGTAGAAAAAAAAACAGGAGACGATTTTAGTGATTTTTTCTGTGTGGCTACCGATTTTCAGACGGCTGCAAAAGCGCAGGGCAACAAAACATGGCTGAGCAACAAAGGCGAAAATATTTTAGTGAGTTTTTATTTTCAACCTCCACTTTTGCCGCCGCAACAAATCTATTTCAATTATTTTTTTGCATTAACCATTAGAAAAACATTGTCGTTGTATGTTAATAATGTAATGATTAAAAAACCTAACGATATTTATGTGAGGGATAAAAAGATTGCCGGTATTTTAATTGAACATCATATTCAGGGCGATAAACTGAACTACACGGTTGCCGGCGTGGGAATTAATATCAATCAAATGCAGTTTGATGAAAATTTGCCGAACCCTGTTTCGTTAAAAATGATTACAGGAGAGACCTATAATAGAGAAATCTTATTGCAACAAATAATAAAAACAGGAGAAAAATATTATAATAAATTGAAAAACAAATCATTTACAGAGTTAGAAAATGAATATGAAAAATATGTTAGACATCCATTTGAAATAGATAAAATTTGAGAATGATTTTTTATACTTTCGCCGCTTAAAAATTAAAAAATGAAAAAAATTGTATTATTATTTTTGGCTCTTTGGGTTTCCGCAACCTCTTTTTCGCAAACCGATGTGAGCCCACTTTTTGCAAAACACCCCGAACTCATCATCAAATTTCAAATTCAGGGCAGAAGTCAATTAGAGACTTTAACCCGCATGGTTTCTATTGACAAGGTAACCGAAAATGAAGTGATTGCCTACGTTGTGCAAGAAGAGTTTGAACAATTTTTAACGTTGAACATTCCCTACGAAATTGTGGAAAGACCTGTTTTAACCGACGGAGAAGCGAATATGCAAGATTTTGAAGGAATGCGAAACAGTAAAGCTTGGGACGCATATCCCACTTACGATGCTTACGTTTCGATGATGTATCAATTTCAAACCGATTACCCCGAACTTTGCCGCGTAGTAGAGTTTGGTACGGGAGCCAATACATCGCAAAACCGGAAACTTTTGGCGTGTGTGATTAGCGCCAATGTAGATGAGCGTGAAGCCGAGCCCCAGATTTTTTATTCATCTTCCATGCACGGAGACGAAATTGTTGGTTATGTATTGATGCTTCGGTTAATAGATACTTTATTAAATGGTTACGGAACAAACGAACAAATAACCAACCTTTTGAATAACGCGGAAATTTGGATTAACCCGTTGGCAAACCCCGACGGAACTTATTATGGTGGAAATAACAGTAATATAGTTAACAATTCAAGACGTAATAATTATTACAACTATGATTTAAACCGCAATTACCCCGATTGGGTGGTAAACAATCCTACTCCGGGGGGAACACGGCAAAAAGAGACGAGCCATTTTATGGCATTACAAGAGCAACAGGCGTTTGTGTTGGGCATTAATATTCATGGCGGTTCGGAAGTTTGCAACTATCCGTGGGACAATACCTATACATGGCATGCCGATGATGCATGGTGGCAGTTGGTTTGCTGGGACTATGCCAATACGGTACATCAGTATTCTCCTTCAAACTATTTGAATCTTTATGGCGGCGTTGTTCGTGGCGCCAATTGGTACAAAATTGATGGAGGTCGGCAAGACTATACTAATTATTATGACTATAATCGTGAATTTTGCTTGGAAATTTCCAACTCCAAAAATCCGTCAGCCGGCACTCTCCCCACTTATTGGAACTACAACCACCGGTCATTTTTGAATTTTATGGAAGAGGCGCTTTATGGTATTCATGGCGTTGTAACCGATGCCTGCTCCGGCGAACCGGTGTATGCAAAAGTTTTTGTGAATAGTCATGACGTTGATAATTCTTTTGTAATGACTGACCCGCGCATGGGTTATTATGCCCGCCCCATAAAAGGCGGAACTTATTCGGTTACTTATTCTGCCGAAGGCTATACGTCTCAAACCGTATCCATTACTGTTGCAGACAAACAAAAAGTGGTGAAAAATATCAGTTTGGCGGCGATAGGCGGCGGTGGCGGCGGTGGTGATATGCCTACGGCAAACTTTGAGGCTGATGTAACAGAAATATTTACAAACCAAACTGTTCAATTTACAGATCTTTCCGAAAACGCCACTACTTGGGAATGGTATTTTGAAGGCGGAACCCCCGAAACAACTACGGAACAAAACCCTGTTGTTTTATATGAAAATGCAGGCAGTTTTAGCGTACAATTAAAAGTATTTAATGAGAGTACTTGTAGTAATGAAAAAACGATAAAAAATTATATTACGGTAAATCCGGCGCCGCTTCCCATAGCCAATTTTGAGGCTGATAAAACAACAATATTTGAAAATGAAACGGTTAGTTTTACAGATATTTCAGAAAATAATCCAACTGCATGGAAATGGTATCTTGAAGGCGGGACGCCCGAAACAAGTACAGAACAAAATCCAACTGTGCTCTATAAAAATTCAGGAATCTATTCCGTAAAATTGGTCGTAGAAAACAACTTTGGACAAGATTCTATTACCAAAGAAGATTACATTACCGTTGTGGAAACGATTATGCCGATAGCCGATTTTGTTGCCGATACCACCTGTATTACCGCAGGCGAGAGCGTTAAGTTTACCAACCTTTCTAAAAATGCCATCGGTTGGGAGTGGTATTTTGAAGGCGGAATACCGGAAACAACTACCGAACAACACCCCACCGTGTTATATGAAAATGCAGGCAGTTTCGACGTAAAATTAACAGCAACCAATGATGAGGGCAGCGATGAAATGCTAAAAGTGAAATATATGATTGTGATTATAGATACGGTAACGATTAAAGAGCAAAAGGAAATAAATCTGAAAATTTATCCAAACCCTACAACGGGAGAAGTTACTATTACCATTCCAAACAATACCGAATCCGCCCAAATTGAAGTATTTACACTTGTGGGACAGAAAATTCATTCCGGGAACTTTGATAATCGTAAAACAATTGCAATAACAGAATTGGGAATGAGAAGTAAAGGAGTATATTTTATTAGAATCAAGACCAATCATTTTGTTGAAACGGTAAAATTAGTAGTAGAATAGCAGTTTCTAAAAATATTTTTTATACGACCAACGACGTGAATTTTAAATTTTTCTTACCTCTTTTTTTTATAGCTGTGAGTTGTACACAAATTTCTCATGACAATTCAATTATTCAGAATGAATTTCCCTTTTCTCCTAATAAAGTTTGGGCGCATCGCGTAAATACACTTGAAGAAGTTGAAAAGAAACATCAACTCTTTGATGGCATGGAAATTGATCTGATCTATTCAAGACACCTCAATAACTTCTATGTAACACATAATGAAATAGATACTCTGAATGGGGTTTTGCTGGATGAGTGGATAAAATATATTCCAAATTTTGAGAAAAATTGGTTTTGGTTGGATATGAAGAATTTGAATAAAAAGAATGCAGATGAAATTGCAGCATTATTAGTTGAAATTCTGAATAAATACGGAGTTTTTCATAAAACTATTTGTGAAAGCAAAAATGTGAAAGCCTTGGCAACACTTCAAAAAAATGGACTTGCAATTTGCTATTGGATAAATTCAGATGTCTCTTTTCGAAAGATTACAGGAGATAAGTTGTGGAAAAAAAGAATTGAAAGAAAAATTAAACGTTTGAGACCAAATGCTTTAAGCAGTTTCTCTTGGATGCACCCTTTACTCGACTCTTCCTTTCCCAATGAAAATATTTTATACTGGAATATTTCTGAAAAAGAGACACCCGAAAGTATTGAGTGTACGAAAGAATTATGTCGCTTGCCCAATGTTAAAGTTGTACTTGTAGATTATGATGAACCTATCGTTTATTAGAATAATAAGTCTATCTATTATACAATAAAAATCTGTTTTTTTTACCTATATGTCTAAAAGTATAACACCACCGACCCCAGTACCCGCAAATTATGCACCCAGTATGTAGGTGAGGCAACATCTACTTTCCCTGCTGAGGTTAATGAGGCTCCATAAACGGCTGAGGTATATTCCGGTTCCAAGCAAAATTGCAGTTTGTTGGCAGTATATTTCAAACGTGCGCTCAGTCGGTACATAAAATCGGCATTGGGTACACGAGCGTAGTAAGAGAACGAATTTTCCGGAGATTGTATCGCATGAAATGATCCTAAATTATGACAATACCCGCCAAACAAGCCCACTTCCCACGAACGGTAATTGAGGTAGAGGTCGCCCCAAAACGAAAGCGTGTGTAAATTTGTGTAATCATAATTTTTGTTAAAATTTAAAGGCGCATTTTTTTCATATTCTTTTATGGCGTAACCACCAATCATTAAATATTCATAACTGTTTTGAACATAAGCAGCTTTTAACTTACATCCTGCTTTTAATTGTTTGTTAACCAAATGTTCATAATGAAAAAATGCGATACACGAATAACTGTTTAAACCTTTTTTGGTTGCCACCGTATCGGCAGTCATCAAGCGCGGCACAATTCTTTTGAAATTAAATCCCAAACCCGTATAAATTATGTGTTTAGAATTGTTTTGTTTATCTTTTTTTTGCGTATCGAAAATATATTGCAAACCCATTTCGGGCATCATACTTTGGCGAAGATATTCTGCGGAGTTTCCGTTCGGTCCAAACGTAAGCACATCGCGTTGGGCATTCAAATAGGCAAGCAAATAGTTGCTTTTCACAAATTTTTGCGTTACTCTAATTTGCGGCACGCGGGCAAAAGGCTGAAACGGAGCGCCCGCGCTGCCTGCCACTGTGTAGGCAAACATTCTATCGGTAAACAAAGGGTGCCACGTTTGCCCAAATAGCAATTGCGTTGATTTCCAATCCATTTTAATCAGTGCGTGGCGCAGTGCAAATCCATTCATATCGGCATTGGAGATGCCCATAAACCATCCTTCAATCATACCTGTTATTTTAGCGCCTAATGCATCGGGCACCTGTATTTTCAAGTTAAGGCGCGTGTTCATAGCCACAAAATTAAAAGAAGCGTAAGCATTAATATCTTTTCCGTTTTTATCATAAAAAACATTCTCAGGATAAAGATAAATGCCACCGTCTCTGGATTCTACGGGTTTGCGCGTATCCCAAAAAGCATCAAAAGTAATTAAGCCGCTCCAATGCAAATCCCAATTTTTTGTTTTTTCTCTGAATGGATCATTGGAAGTGGTAATGGTATGGCGTTCCCTTATGGTATCCGTATCTCTTAACGTAAAAAACGCTTTCGATTTGCTGTGTTTTTGATACGATACAGTATCTTGAGATTGTGAAAATGTGTTAAAACTAATGCAAAAAAAAAGTAGGGAATAGAGGAGTTTCATTGTATTATTTGTTGATTATTCGTGTTTCTTAAATCTAAACCCCACATTAGTTTTTCGCGAATTACCGAGAAAAAATCGGTGTTGTGAAAACGCACCATTGAGATTTCAAAATCTTCTTTTTTAATGAAAAGTGTGGTAGTTGTGGGCGCAATAATACGCTCATTGTCTATGGATAGCGAAAATTTATCGGTTCTTCTGCTGTGCACTTTTATTTTTATTTCGTCATCTGCATTCACAATTATCGGTCTGATATTCAATGTATGAGAGGCAATGGGCGTAATGATATTCACAAGCGATGCAGGATGAATGATAGAACCTCCGCAACTTAACGAATACGCAGTAGAGCCGGTGGCAGTCGCCACAATTAAACCATCTGCCCAATAAGTATTTACAGGCATTTCGTTTACCCAAATTTCTATTCCGCACACCGAATCTTCATCGGTGGTTCGTACCGTAATATCGTTCAACGCAAAATAGTTTTTCAATGGCAAAACAGTATCGGTATCTAAATGCAGCAATTTTCTTTTTTCAATAGTAAACTTTTGTTCACAAAGCATTTGAAACTGTTGTTCGAAATTATTTTTGGTAATGGTCGTCAAAAAACCGATACGCCCTGTGTTGATGCCCACCATAGGAATATTCAAATGACTTACCAATTTCACTGCATCAATAAAGGAACCGTCTCCTCCAAACGAGAAGAAGAAATCAATATCAGAAATCTGTTTTAAATCTTGATGTGTGGAAAAGACAGGGCAGTTTTCAACAATCTTTTCAAAATAAGGTTTTTGGGTTAATTGAGCGTGCACAATTAATTGCACGCCTTTTTCTTTAAGGTGTTGTAAAGCAGTGATGATAAACTCTTTATCATTTTCGCTGTGTTTTCGGTAAAAGACGGCAATTTTCATGCAGGATTATTCGTAGTTTTTAGGTTCCGTTTCTCCGTTTAATATCAGTAAAGCGTTAAACGCCAACGCTCTCATTTCATCTTCGCCCGGATATACTTTCACAGGTGCAATCCAATCTACATAGCGGGTAATTTCGGCTATAATCGGTTTTCCGTAGGCGATGCCGCCGGTAAGCAAAATGGCGTCAATTTTTCCTTTCAGCACCACGGCGGCTTCGCCAATCCCTTTCGCCACTTGGTATGCCATTGCGTTTTGAATAAGTATGGCTTTTTCATCGCCCGCTTCTGCGTCTTTTTCAATTTGATAGGCGTCGTTGGTGCCAAAATAGCCCACATAACCACCTTTGCCCACCAACATTTTTTTAACCTCCGTTTGGGAATATTTTCCGCTGAAACAAACATTTACCAACTGCGCAGTAGGTAGGGTTCCGGCGCGTTCCGGCGAAAAAGGACCTTCGCCGTCCAGCGCTTGATTTACATCTATTACACACCCTTTTTCGTGCGCGCCCACGCTAATACCACCGCCCATGTGCGCCACAATAAGGTTCAGTTCATTGTACTTTCTGCCCACTTCTTGCGCGTAGCCCCGTGCTACCGCTTTTTGATTCAATGCGTGAAAAATAGAGATGCGCTCAAACAATGGGTGTCCTGAAATTCGCGCCACCGGTTGCAACTCGTCCACCACCACGGGGTCGGCAATATAAGAGGCTGAAAGTCCGATGGTTTGTGCCATATTATCTGCCAACAACCCACCGAGATTTGAAGCATGATCTCCGCTGAAACCGATACGCAGATGTTCCCGCATCAAATCGTTTACCTTATAGATGCCTGACGGTATAGGCTTTACCAATCCGCCACGACCTATCACTATATCAATAGATTGCAATGGAATATGATTATCTTCCAACTCTTTTAATATAACGCTTTTTCTAAAATTTGTTTGTTCGGTAATCTTAATGAATCCCGACAACTCTTCGGTACTGTGTTTAATGTTTTTAACAAAAACCTCTTCTTTTCCATTGAAAACGGCAATTTTGGTAGAGGTTGAACCCGGGTTAATGGCTAAAATTCTATTCATAATAATTAATGCTAAACGTTTGCAAAAATAGAAAATAGTTTATGATTTCATAATTTTAAACGACCTACAAACTTTTTTACCATAATTTTCACAAACTTCACCACACAAAGCACAAGCCCCGCCAAGAATATCCCCACCATTATCCAAGTTCCGGTGCTCACATTCCCAAATCCCATACTTACGCCCGGTAAAGCGCATAAAGTTCCGACAATAATAGCAGAAAGCGGCACAACAACATTCTCCCTGTAAAGCAATTTAACTTCTCGTTTTTCATCAAATCCCAATGCACGGTAAAGGCTAATCTCATTCAATTTTGACACCAAGTTTTTGCGCACAACGATGATAAAGCTGAATATGCCGAGCAGTAAGCCCATGCCTCCCAAGGTAAGAAAAATGGTTAAGTAAGTGTCGGTAACACTGTAAAACATTTTCAATCGTTCGGCGGTTGTAGATACATAAACGCCGTAATTATGCAGTGCTTGCGTAATCAACATTTTTGTGTCTTCAATAGCGGTATCCTGTACTTTTATCAACATGATTTCGCTGCCGGAGATTTCGCTCCAAATTTTGGAGAACAAAGATTTATCTATTAAAATATATCCTTGAAAAATAGAATTTTGAATGGTTCCGGCTAATACAATGGATATGGGTTCTCCGTTTTCGCCCATATAAATAAGAGTATCTCCTAATTTTTTGCCGAGACTCCAGGTTAAAACCGTTTCATCAACTAAAGCCGGATAAACGGATGTAGCAGAGGCTGTGTTTTTATAGCAAAGGGGCAAAGGTTTTGCGTAAATGGCAGAAAGAGAATCAAGAGTATTGAAAATGGTTTTGGTAATTTTGAAATCACTGTTGAATATTTCGGTCATGTCAATACCCAACACGTTTGGGGCAACCACTTTGTTCAGGTTGAGGCAGCTGGCATCATCGGCAGTGTATTTCAGCAGGGAGATAATGGGCAATAGAGACGAGGCATTATCTGTCTCGACAACAGGCAAATTCTTCAGCCCCAATTTGGCACGCCCTTCTTCGGTTTCAATGTTGTGATATACTGGCACCGCTGTTTCACACCAAAGTGAAAAACCGCCTGTGGCTGTACGAATTTGAGAACTGTCGGCAAAGCTCCGCCGGTTCAGGCCTACCAAAAAAATGATAAACACTCCCAATGCCAAGGTAATGAAAGATAGCAGCGCCTGCTTCCAGCTATAAGATAATGATGCCCACAATAATTTCGAAGTATTGAAGAGGGATTTTGAAGATTTTTTTAACTGCAAAGGCACTACTATTTTAGACTTTGTTTTTATTTTCAAAGCACGAACAATACAAACATACAACAACGTTACAGAAATAATAATCCCCACAAACATTCCAATTCCGATGGTCATCAAGTTAGGATATATACTAAAGCCATCGGTATGGGTAGCACCTTTCCACACATTGCCTAACAAGAACAAAACCAAGTAGGTATAAAGCAATCCAACAGCAACGCCTACTATGGCAGCGGCGAGTACTACCGGAATAGACTCGCGCCAAAGCAGTTGCAAAATACGCTTCCTGGAAAATCCAATTGCCTTTAGCAGACTTATTTCATCGCGGCGATAAAACAACATCTCCGACAACGGAACCAACATCAACATAGCAGCAGAAATAATAATAAAAAAACCGAGCGACAGAAAGAGGCTTGAAAAATCAACACCCGAATTAGCAGCAGTAATGCCGGCTTCACGCGGATAAATCAACCGGATATCAAACATCTCAAAAGTTAAATCATCCAATCGGTTGATATCACTAATTTGCAAAGCGGTAGCACTGCCAAACGCATTCGCCCAGCGAGACGCCAAAGTGAAATATGGTACAATGGCTTTGGGCGTGTTCCTGTATTCCTTCCAATACGCCTCATCTTTGTCCGTAATCAAATTCATGTTGATGGGCAAATCGCTATTCCAGTCGGTACAGCACTCTACATTAGATAAACCCGGAAATTCAGCAACCAAAATTTTATCGGATTGTAAATTTTTAATAGGGACAATTTTACTTACTCTAAGGGAAACAGAATCTTCAACCAAAGTTTTCAATTGCTTTGAAACGAAGTAACTTACGGATACGGTATCGTTCAAACTCACATTCAATCTTTTGGCGGCATAATCCGAAAGTATGATTTCGTCAGGGCTCAGTAATTGTTCATCATAATAATCAACTGCCGTAATGAAAGAGTAGGGAATGCCGGTGTTATTATTACAGATAGTATTTGACAAATAGGAATAGGTTCGATTTGAAGGAAAAAGCGTTTTTACTACTTTATCCTGAATAAAAATCCTATCTGAAGTAATAGTATATGAAGGAGATAGATGAACAAGTCTATAATAACGAGTAGTATCAACATGTAATCCAGAATATTTATAATTCCAAGCCGCAGCAAATTCATCTTTTGTAATTATTTGATCAACTAATATGGCATTGATTTTAGCGGGAACTTCCAAAACATCAGCCAGTTCTTCTCTATTCACAAAAACATTGAAAGGGGTGGTCTGTTCGTTTTTGAGGTTAAGGTTGCCACCTAGCTCCGCAGAAATAACGGATGACAATTCTAATCTCATGCCGGCAGTGTAGGTATCGGTAACGAACAAAGAACCTAAGGGTATCATGCCGGCAGCGGAAAAACGCAAAACAATATTTTGTAAAGACAGATTATTATCCGTCTTTCCCTTTATTTCGTCATACAATGCTCTGTTTATTTTCGTTTGTCCCTTTTCAATTTGCAAATCATCCACCCCCCACACCGTAACAGGAATCAATTTACCAGATACGGATATGAAACCATTAGAAATCAAAACGCCCCGCACTGTCGTTGCGTGCAATAACCCCACAATCGCAGCATCTAAATACGAGTATGGTGAAAAGATGATCGTTTCCGTTTTTCCAAGTCGTTCTTCCACTCTTTTTACCAAAGAACCGCGCACAGAATTACCCACAGTGAGGCTGCCAGTGATGACTGCTACTGCCACTATTACGGCAACAGCAATGAGACAATAAAATGACTTGTAGCGGAAAATACTGCTAATGTTAAAACGTTTCAGATTCACGATAGAACCCCCTCTTTTAATGTTAAAACTCTATCTGCCACCGCAGCCGTTTCGTCCGCATGCGTTACCATTACAATACTGGTTCCCAATTCTTTATTTACTTTCTTCAACAGCAAAGCCACATTGCGGGCATTTTCGGTGTCAAGTTGTCCGGTAGGTTCGTCTGCCAATACGAGAATCGGTTTCATTATCAAGGCTCGGCAGAGGGATACACGGCAGGCTTCCCCTCCGGAAAGGGTATCGGGATATTGCTCGGCAAGCGAACTTATACCAGTCAGTTCCATCAATTGTTTGGCATAATCTATTTGTGAACTTTCGGTTTTATTTTGATAAGCCAAAGTAGGTAACAAGATGTTTTCCAATGCCGTAAGTTGTGGCATTAAACGTTGGTCTTGAAATACAAAACCGAGCTTTTGGTTGCGAACGATAGCATAATCTATACCGGACACATTCATTGCCAAATTCTCAAGCAAATAACTTCCTGTATCGGGTTGAAGGAGCGTTCCTATAATGGAAAGCAACGTGGTTTTTCCAGAACCTGAGGCGCCTTTTATGGCGATAAATTCGCCCTTTCGGATAGTTAAGTTTACACCTCGCAGAACTTGGTTAAAGAAGCTTTTGCCGTCAGGGTATTGTTTCGTAATCTCTGATAGTTGAATCATGTAAATAGAATATTTTTTATTAATTTTTGTGCGCCGGAACCAATTACAACCTTCTTATTGGCATCAATAAAATAGTAACATAATTGCTTTTTTTACGAGGACAAAAGTAAGTTTTTTTATTTATGAAAAATCAATACCTATTTAAAAAACTCTATTTTTGCCCAAATTATTGGTTTGAAAAGAGCATTTTTTTATTTCTTATTAATGTTTCTTTTAGCCCTCTCTTTCGGCGTCGGCATCTATTTTTTTACAGCATTAGAATTACCTGACTTTAAGAAACATAAGAGCGTGGAAGTCGTAATTCCCCAATCCGACAATGAGGAAGAAATGGACAGGGTGCGGGCGCTACTGTTGTTTCATGCTGCTGATTATTTGGTATATAAAGGAATTCCTATTGGCTTTCAGTACGATATGCTTAAAGAATTGGAAAGAGGAATTGGCATAAATGTGGACATTCGGGTAAAAACAAATTCAGATAACATTCTTACGGAATTGTATAGCGGCAGATATGATATTGTAATTATGGATTTTACCTCTCATAGTTTTTTGATGCCGTTTTTAGAACGCTCTATTCCTCATTCTTATTCCTATCCGGTGTTAGTAGCAGGAAATAAAAAAGAAGTCGAAAACGAAAAATGGGTATCGGTTTCTAATGATTTCTCTGCAAATCTGTTTTTCTCAAACGATTCTCCGTATTTTAACTATCCTGTGCAACAAGAACCGAACTATTCTACCGAAGAACTTTTTGAAAAAGTGGATAATGGCGAAATTCCCTACCTCATTTGTGATTATAATGAAGCCATTACATTAATTCCTTTTTATTCAAATGTACAAATATTAGATAAAGCCGGTCCGCAATTTGAACGCCGGTGGTTGCTCAATAGAAAAAATATTCAACTGAATGAAGATATAAATCATTGGTTATTAGATTTTAAAAAAACATCGAGATATCGCTACTATCTTCAAAAGTATTTCTCTCCGCAATCTTCATTTGTGAGTACATTGTTTGCAAAAAAGCAAGATAATGATATTTCAAAATACGATGCTATTATTAAAAAATATGCACAACAGTATGGGTTTGATTGGCGTTTTGTGGCTTCCATCATTTGTCAGGAAACGCGGTTTGTTCCCGAATTAACGGGGAAAGGCGGTAGCCACGGACTAATGCAGTTAATGCCGGTAACTATGGAATATTACGGTATTTCTGCAAATGATGGCAATGAGGCAAATATCAGGGCGGGCGTTCAACATTTGAACTCGCTCAGAAAATCTTTTACAGAGATAGAAGAGGAAGAGGAAAAACTCTATTTCGTTGCGGCTGCCTACAATGCCGGTCGCGGGCATATTTTTGACGCACAACGGTTATGCGCTAAAAAAGGGGAAGATTTTACCCAATGGGAAAACGTTTCCAAATACCTGAAACTGAAAACACGCAAAGAAATTATTGCAGACTCGGCAGTAAAGTCGGGATATTTTCCGGGCTCTCACACCGTAAAATATGCCCAGCAAGTAATGGAACGTTTTTTCGTTTATAAAGAGGTGTATCCGTAACAGCGAAAAATTACCCTCCCCCACGTCCACCCCGCATCCCTAACGGGATGTAATTGAAGTAATAACATTAAAATAAACAAAAACAAAATAATTATGAACTCAACATTTGCCCATTCACCAACAGATTTTTTGCTTTACAAAGATTCAAACGGAGATGTAAAAGTAGAAATTTACATATTTGATGAAACGATTTGGCTTACTCAAGATAAAATTGCACAATTATTTGGTGTGGATAGAAGCGTGGTTACCAAACATTTGAAAAACATTTTTCAAACATTTGAATTACAAGAAGATTCAGTATGTGCAAAAATTGCACATACTGCCCACGATGGAAAAAATTACCAAACCAAATTCTATAATCTTGATGCCATTCTTTCTGTTGGCTATCGCGTAAACAGCATTCAAGCAACGCATTTTCGTATTTGGGCAAACAGTGTCCTAAAAGAATATATAGTGAAAGGTTTTGCAATGAATGACGAGCGACTAAAAAATCCGCAAGCATTGTTTGGCAAAGATTATTTTGAAGAGCAATTAAACCGTATTCGCGATATTCGGAGCAGTGAAAGACGTTTCTATCAGAAAATTACAGATATTTACGCACAATGTAGCGCTGATTATGATACAAATGCAAAAATAACACACCATTTCTTTGCCACTGTTCAAAATAAATTACACTGGGCAATTAGTCAACAAACTGCAGCAGAAATCATTGCATTTAGGGCAGATAGCGAAAAACCAAACCTGGGACTAACTACATGGAAAAATGCCCCAAAGGGTCAAATTCGTAAACCTGATGTTTCTATTGCCAAAAATTATCTAAACGAAACAGAGTTAGAAAACCTTAATCGAATTGTATCCATGTATTTGGATTATGCAGAACATCAAGCAAAAAAAGGATTGGTTATGTACATGATAGACTGGACAGAAAAACTTGATGCTTTTTTGCAATTTAATGAAGAGGCAATTTTACACGATAACGGCAAGATAAGCCACGAAATTGCTAAAACGTTGGCAGAAAATGAATATGATAAGTATCATGCCAAGCAACTGAAAAATTATGAATCCGATTTTGACAGATTAATTAGGGATGCAACCAAACAAATAACAACAACCCAATAAAAAACCTCTATGCAAAAAGTTACCCCAAAAAAAGCGCTCGGTCAGCATTTCCTTAACGACGAAACGATTGCAGAACAAATTGTGCAAAGTATTTCTCTAAATAATTCGCATATTTTGGAAATAGGACCCGGTATGGGCGTCTTAACTCAGTTTTTGTTACAATATGAAAATAAAGATTTTAGAGTAATTGAAATAGATACGGAATCTGTTACTTACCTGCAAAAAAAATATCCTGATTTGCAAATTATTTCCGGCGATTTTCTTAAAATGAATTTATCTGATTATTATGATGATAAACTCACAATCATTGGCAATTTTCCTTATAATATTTCTTCGCAAATATTATTTAAAGTGTTGGAAAATAAAGATATGGTAACAGAATTGGTGGGCATGTTTCAAAAAGAAGTGGCGGAACGCATTGCCTCTAAACCCGGCAAAAAAATGTATGGCATTTTAAGCGTTTTGTTGCAAGCCTTTTACGATATTGAGTATTTGTTTACCGTTGATGAACATCTGTTTACGCCGCCCCCGCAAGTAAAATCTGGGGTAATTAGAATGGTGCGCAACCCCGAAAAAAAACTGCACTGCGAGGAAGCGTTATTTAAAAATGTAGTAAAAACCGCCTTCAACCAACGCCGAAAAACTTTGCGCAACTCGCTGAAAACTTTTTCATTTTCAGAAGAATATATTGGGAATCCTATTTTTGCACTGCGACCGGAGCAACTATCGGTAGGGGAGTTTGAAGAAATTTGTTTGATGATTAGATGATGAGGTAATAATCTGCGGACTAATATCTCGGATGAAATTGTGCAATGCTACTTCTAATGTAATCCGTATCCAAGTGGGTGTAGATTTCGGTGGTGGTAATGCTGGCGTGTCCCAGCATTTCTT
>Ga0082212_10003148_pt1 | contig 23557 bp, 11 predicted proteins | sample TergutNt197P3_FD_71548 | JGI IMG/M metagenome (GOLD analysis project Ga0082212, IMG submission 71548) | Neocapritermes taracua P3 segment gut microbial communities from Petit-Saut dam, French Guiana - Nt197 P3 | ecosystem: Host-associated > Arthropoda: Insects > Digestive system > Gut ... | reverse complement strand
GCGATGATTTATCCTGGAATCTTTTTGGGGATTTTTGCAACATTCAGATTGGCGTTGCGAAAGTTGTCCCTGTTTGGAAATTCATTTTTCATCGCATTTATTCCCGCTCTGTTATTTCTTCCTGCAAGCGGCCTTTTACTGTTCGACATTGCTGATGAATTAGCCGTTATCATTGCGTTATGCGGGTTTATCGTATTAACGGAACTTGCGCAAAACCGGTTTTATTACATCCTGATTCCACTGACGATAACCGTTTTGTATGTATTGGCTGGTGGAAATGTTGTTTTGAGTTTAGTGTTTTTAATAGCCTCACCCCCGACCCCTCTCCAAAGGAGAGGGGTGAGGAGTAAAGTCAAAATAATTGGCGTTTTATCATTACTTATCCCTGTGATACTCTGGTATTTTATTTATCTGCTCTCTTTCAGGGAGGCCTGCTACGCGCTCACTCCCTTTCGCTATCCCGACGCGCGGCTCTACGATTTCCGAATGATGGCATGGTTGTCGGTGATTGTTATACCTGTCATCGGAATGTTGTTGAAAAACGTCAGAACAGGGAAAAAGTGGATGTTCGCTGTGGATATTGCGTTGGCAATGATGATCTTAACATTGGTGGTGAAACATCATTATCCGGATAAGGAAAATATCATAAAAATGGGATTTGACGCCGAAAATCACCGATGGGAAGACGTCGTCGCTACAGGCAAAAAAACGCCTGTCAGTCCACTCAATTGTTTTTACACCAATTTAGCCCTGCAAAAAACGGGACAAATGGCGGAAAAAATGTTCCACCACGAACAAATCGGAACATTCGGACTGTTTCCTGATTTGGAGGATCACCTTTCCTGCCATGCCAAAAGCGAATGGTTCTACCAGATGGGATTGATCAACGCAGCCCGGCATTTTGCTTATGAATCAATGATTGGTTATTCCAGCATTAAAGAACCCAACATGCGAAACATGAAACGATTGCTGGACTGCGCCGTCATCCGGCAGGACAGCGGTCTGATGAAAAAATATGAAATAATACTGAATCAAACATGGTTTTACAAAAAAGAACAGAAAGACTATCCGCCCCCAATCATGATGAAAGATATGTTTGTTCGCGACATGTCGGTATTGTTGGAGTCTGTTCTGGAAGAAAACAGCGACCATCAGGCAATTTTTGAATACCTGATGGCTTATTATCTGTTGGAGCGGAATTACGGGCAGGCAAAAAACTGTTACGACCGCTATTTTTCCAAATTTTCCTATTCGCGTATCCCTACTCATTATGCTGAATTTCTGGCATTATACAAGCGTCTCAACAACCTCGGCGACAGTTTTTACGAACAATATCCTATTCCGATAGATATTCGCGAACGGTTCGACATGATGGACGTATTGGTTTCGGCGAAAATGACCAAACAGATACAAAAGGCGATAGAGAACGGTTTTAAGAATACTTACTGGTTCTATGTCACGTTTCCGTTGGTGAATATTCAAACAGTCAAAAAAGATGAAAAGAAAATCTATTGAATGGTTCATCGTAATCTGGTGCATCATTTCGTCGTGCAACCGGATACAAACATATACCGTCCTTGACGGGACGCCGGATGTTTTTCCCGATTATGCGGATGCGGTTATTCCGCCCAATATTGCGCCTGTTAATTTTTACATTCGCGGAGACGACCGCCGCTATATGGTTCGGTTGGTTGCCGGAAGCGATTCTTTTGATGTATATTGCAACCGGCAGGTACATATTCCGGCGAAGAAGTGGAAGAAATTACTGACCGCGAACGCGGGAAAGAAACTGACCATGCGTCTTTTTGCCGACAGAACAACCGGTTGGGCGAAATACCGCGATATGGCGCTGGACATTGCCGCCGAGCCGATTGACCCGTATATTGCATACCGGTTGATTGAACCGGGGTATGAGTATTGGCACAAAATGGGCATATACCGGCGAAACCTTGAATCGTTTAGCGAGAAGCCCATATTGGTCAATACGTTAACAGACGGGGGTTGTATCAATTGTCACTCATTTTGCAACGGCGATCCTCAAAAAATGCTTTTTCACGTGAGGGCGGCTCATGCGGGAACTATATTGGTGAACAACAACCGGATCGTCAAACTGAATACCAAAACTCAGGACAATATTTCAGCCGCCGTGTATCCGCGCTGGCATCCCGAAGGACGGTATGTCGCTTTTTCTACTAACCAGACGTCGCAGGCGTTTCACAGCGTTCACGACAATCAGGTGGAAGTATACGACAGCGCTTCCGATCTCATCATTTTCGACACGGAAACGCAATCCGTTACTTCTCACCCGTTGATTCATTCTTCCGAACGGTTTGAGACTTTTCCCGAATGGTCGCCCGACGGAAAATCACTGTATTTTTGCAGCGCTCCGGCAGTTAAAATGCCCGCGAACTACGATTCCCTGCAATACGATCTCTTTCGTATTGATTTCGATCCAAAAACGGGAAAAATCGGAAATAAAACCGATACGGTGTGGCAACCTTCCAAGTTGGGTAAAAGTGTCGCTTTTCCGCGTATTTCGCCCGATGGACGATACATGGCCGTCTGTTTGTCCGATTACGGAACATTTCCGATATGGCACAGGGAAAACGACCTGTATCTCCTGAATTTACAAACAGGCGACGTCTCTGAAATGTCGGAAGTAAACAGCGCCGAAAGCGACAGTTATCACTCATGGTCGGCCAATGGCAGATGGCTCGTTTTCAGCAGTCGCAGAACGGACGGACTGTATACCCGTCTGTATTTCAGTTATTTTGATTCTGACGGAAAGTTCCATAAACCCTTTTTGCTGCCGCAGAAAGATTCTGAATTTTATGACTGTTTTCTTAAATCGTATAATGTTCCTGAGTTTGTGTCGGGAAAAATCAAAACAAATATCCGTACTTTTGAACGGGTCGTCAAAGGGGAAGCAACAAATGTAAATAGAAATGTATCAATAAAATAATTACTTCAATCATGAAAAAATCAGTATTTTTATCAATGATCCTGTTAAGCCTTATATATCAGTGCAGACTGAACGGGCAAAACCGGGGTTTTATCAAAACCGACGGTACAAAATTCGTCGACGGCAGCGGCGACGAATATATTTTTAAAGGTATGGGATTCTGGGGCGGGAATGGCGCCACTGCTCCCAACAACTATCGTGAAGCGGATTATGCAAATATGGCTGATATTGGTTTTAACAGTATCCGTCTTTATTTAAGCGCGAACTTTTTTGAAAACGCCTCCGCCCGTCCGGTTACTTACAGGGAAGAAACATGGGAGTGGCTCGATCAGCGTATTGCATGGGCAAAAAAGTATGATTTGACTTTGGTGTTGAATTTTCATTTTACGCCCGGCGCATCAGGCATAAGCGACAGAGGGCTGTTTGCCGCAATGGATCGTCAGGACAGATTGGTTGCGCTGTGGAAGGAAATTGCGCGACGTTACGCGGATGAACCGGTCATTTCGGCTTATGATATTGTCAATGAGCCGACGGCAGATATTGTTGAAGGCGACAACGCCGCCAATCAATACGCCCAAACTTTCCGCCTGTGGGAGAATTTATCGAATCGCATCGTTAAAGCCATCAGGGAAGTGGACGCCAATCATCTGATTATTGTTGAACGTTTATGGATAGGGAGTTTGACATATCCGAATGATCAACAGGACAGATGGCAGGATTTGAACGGTAAATTCAACTTCCCGGATATTGATGATCCTGCCGGAAATTACGCCTATACCTATCATTGCTATGAGCCGGGCAGATATGTGCATCAAACGGCAGGCCGCAAAACCGACGGTACTGATCGCGTGTATCCGTCGGACGCTATTGCCAAACATGAAGGAAACCGTCTGATGAACCGTGCATTTGTAGAATATGTTTACACCATACCTTTGAACTACATCAGGGACGTTAAAAAAGTACCGGCCTACATAGGCGAATTTGGTATTCATATCGACAACTTCAAAGAGAACAGCGCGGGCGTCAACAGGGGCGGACGGCAATGGGTTCTCGACGTTATGGATGTAATGAACAAATATGGTTTGAGTTTTAACTACCACCCATACTACGAATCTGAAATCAGACCGGTGGTTTATCCTGATTTTGAAGCAGTTTTGAGAGAAACATTAGCGCGATAAACAAACGCAAAAGCATTTTTTATCATCAAAAAAGCCGGATGGTTCAAAACACAATCCGGCTTTAATGATTTTCATTTTCGCGACCCTGTCAGATCGCTGAACACGACCCTGTCAGGTCTTCGACCCTGACAGGTCGTCAATATCTGAAATACGCATCAATCGGCAGGCACTATTTCATAACACCAGTTACTATTGGAATAATGAATCAATCTGAAGCTTGAATTTGAATAATCCGGTACGATTGAATATTGGGCTTGAACCAGATCGTTCTCTTCCGCAGCATATCCAAAGAAACCCTTATTAATGGTCAGGATGAGTTTCCCGTTTATCCTCGAAACATCCCATGACGCACCCGCAGGCGGCGTATAATGTTCTGTTACAAATGAACCTTCGGTATCGCCATCCGGAAACAAATCTCCCATTGACTCATTCATGAACGAGTCGCCATTGTTTTCATGGATAAAGGAACCATCTGCATTGAAAGTAAAAATATCATTCATAATGGACGGGTCCTTAAAGTCCCACCAAGGATTATTATACCGGTTGTTAGGATCCCTCATTGCCGTCCATGGCCCGATCTTCCAATCGGTTACGCCGGATAGAATGGATTTTATGGCAGGAATATCATAATCACGGTGTGAGAATTTCAGACTCCTGAAGTTGAAAGCGGGATTGTCAAAATAGTATCTGATTCTGTAAACGCCGGCAGGCAGTGTAACAGGATTGGTTACATCTATCCACCACCAGTTACTCCATCCGCCTGTAGTGGAAAGGCTCACTGCACCGGATAAGTTTTTCCATGCGGCATAAACGCCTGATCCTTCCAGTAAATCTATGTGGAATGTACTATTGCCACTAACCGCTGCATCTAACGATAAATAATATTCGCCGGCGTCCTGCACGTCTATCGTGTAGACCAACCATTCTCCTCCGCCTGTCCATCCGACAGCCAGGTCGCCGCCAATATCGACGCCGCAATTAGGATCGCCTCTGTCGGCGCGATAGGAATTACCGCCCTGATTACCGGCGTCATTATCGTGATAAGCGCTGCCTTCGCCGCCAAAGTCGAAATCTATGGCTTGCAGGATGTAGGGTTGGGCAGCGGAAATAATATGCGCCATAAAAGGCGTGGTACCCGGCACCTCTACGGTTACAGAATGTTCTATCCCGTTGATGGCGCAGACTACCTCCGTAATTCCTTCGGTTACGCCGGTAATTTCGCCCTTATAATCGACCGTTGCCACGTCGGTATTGAGCGAACGCCATACAGGATGCGAGGCGTCATTGGCATTTTCCGGTTCGAGAATTACCACCACCGACCGTCGCGCCTTGGGGTTCAGTTCCATTTCAGTGACGCTCAGTCTGAACCCGGTCATGGGTATTTTGACGGCGACGCTAACGGGCAGCCTGCATATCTTGTCGCCGGAACGGACTGCAATAAAGGTATTTCCTTCGCCCGCTGCCGTCACTAAACCGCTGCCGTCCACTCCGGCTACTTCCGTGTCCTCGCTCGTCCACGAGAAACTGAGCCCGGCCGGACCGGCTTTCAGTTGCTCGGTTTGTCCGACAAATAAATTCAATGACTGCGCATTAACTGTTATATCGGGGGTTACAACTCCCTTGCGCTCATAATCGCTGCATCCTGCGATGATGTAAAGCGCTGTAAAGCATACGCTCAGGATGATATTGCCGGTTTTCATATTGTTTTTTACTTTAAATTTCATTCTTTTAAATTTATTGGGTTAAAAAACGGGGATCTTTGGGATCTTCCTTAAATTCGAGGCGTAATTCCTCCTTCATGTTGTACGACCTGCCGTCCGAAGACTGATACGTATAACACAACAGAATGGTTTTATAGGTCTTGAAACCGTCGTCTTCAAGGAACGCAATATTCGGGTATTCGGGATCGCCGTCGACCTGGGTCACGGGAATTCCCGTGTAGGGCGCTATCTGTACTTTGTCGTCGTTGCCAATGGTAAGTACTAACGAATACCAGTTAAAAATATTCACATTCGCATTGTCATTGAGTTCGGTACCGGCCAGTATGCGAACCGAATTTGCAGTGAGCGGAAACACCCGTTTAGTGCCGAATACCTGGGTCGGATTACCTGTTGAACCGACTTCCAGCCGGTTACCCCGCTGGTTGTAACTGGTTCCGCCCTGTGCGCTCCACCAGTTTTTGGTTCGTACCTGATACAGCACATAATCCTTTTCGGGATTGACTTCATACGCCGAGTACGAATCCACTCTCAGCGCGATCATGTAGGTGGAATCGGGCGACAAGCCTCCCGGCCTGATCTTGACGGGTATCGACGCCTTTACTCCTCCGGCGGGAATGGTGAAATCATAACTGTCGATGGAGTATTTGGATCTTGGTAAAATCTGTGCGTATTTTGCCGTATTCACATCGAAAGCAACTAAATTGTAGGCGTTGATCAGTCGGGGGTCTTCCACCAACGAAACACGGATATCTTCTTTCGACGGGTTGGTGCCGCCAAGCGAAGCCGATACGTATCCTTCCGATTCGGATTTCCGCAAATCGTGATTCCATGCGGAAACATTGTCGGTACCGCTCACCATTGCAAAAACATTTTTATACTGCTCTTTTTCAAACACTTCATCCCGGTTGCAGGATACTGCGCTGCACAGGATGATGATCGTCATACATATTTTGATGTACTTATTCATATCTTTCATTTTTTAAATTGATTAGTTAATCTTCCCATCCCGGATTCTGGTCTAACGAAGGCAGTCGCCGTACTTCGGCATAAGGAATCGGAACAAGGTGCAACCTTTTGTGAACGACGCGGGCGCCGATACGGTATATGTTGGGAACAACGCGGTTGTAATAACTGTCGGCATTGCCCTCAATGTTCATACCTCTGATGGTTTCGCTTTCGCTTTCTTCGTATTTACCCCAGCGGCGGACGTCGAAATAACGGGAGTTTTCAAAAAGAAACTCGATCATGCGTTCCTGCTCTATCAACTGCTGAACCTTGACAGGGTCGTTTACTTCGGCGCTCGTCATTCCGGGTAAACCGGCGCGGTGGCGCACCTGATTGAAAGCCTGTTGGATGGCTTCATTGTCGCGGGTAAAGGTCTGCTCTACGTCGTCTATTTCAACGGTATGGCTTTGCGTGAGGTTATTGAGCGCTTCGGCATACATCAGCAGAATATCGGCATAACGGATCATTGCGTACGGTTTGGGCATACGCCGGTTGTTATCGCCTCCCCATGCGTCCACCGGATGGATGAACTTTTTGATGACATATCCCGTAGGCGGGTAGTTCAGCGGGTCGGAAGACGTGTTCTTACCGTTGTTACCGTCGAACAGATACGAAATATCGCGCGTAGTCGAAGAGGTGCACGAAGTCATCGGCCAGTAGCAATTGGTAAATCCGATACTGGCATAAAAACGCATCTCGCGATTGACATACATATTGTACACATTGGCATTGAGCCGGTATTCCGAAAAATTATCCTGCGCCGATGAAAATCCTGTTTCGGAATAGGGGTATTCTTCACTGGAATTACTGATAGTGCGTCCGTCAAACATCCTGAAGTTATCGATAATTTTCTGGGTCACCGCCATGCCGTTCCATCCGCTGTTGGTGTTGGGGAAAGCCATCTGGGTATTGGCGGTGATCGTACCGCTGATTCGTCCCCACACAAATTCAGGGTTGGTGGCTGATACCGATTCACCGTTAAACATTTCGGAATAGGATTTGAAATGGTCGATTCCGAATGCTCCCTTTGGCCAGAGTTCATCATAGTCCGGATCATCCGCCTTGCTGATATTGACAGGCATCGGCTTGGAGGCGGTGGTTGCCTGTACCACATGCAGTTTGTAGGAACCTAAGTCTATGACTCTTTTGGCGGCGGCGGCGGCCAAAGCCCAGCGGCCTTCGTCGTAGGTTTGCGATACGTACTGCTCGCCGTCCGTTTTCCGTTTCCACGTACCGAATACGCTCCGCGCAGACGCGCCGCCGTTGTACAGCGGACTGGCATGATACAGACGCAAACGCGCTATCAATCCGTAAGCGGCGCCTTTGGTAGGCCGTCCGAAATACATGATGGGAACCATCGGATCAAGATATCTGGCCGCTTCCTCCAATTCGGAACAGATGTATTCCACCGCTTCGTCATAAGTTGAACGCGCACGGTCGTAAAACTCCAGCGATTCGTTGCTGGCAACCACTTCATCGCCCACCAGGATCGGGGGACCCATATTCAACAGCAGGTGATAGTAAGCGTAAGCCCTCATGAACTTGGCGTTGCCGATGATTTTAAACTTCTCGACGTTCGTCATGTCCTTTGCCTCGTCAATGCGGGCAAGGAGGGTATTGCAACGGCGAATGACCGTGTACATGGTAGGCCAGATATTGAGCGATTGCATACTGGATCCTGCCGATCCCAGCCATCTTGCCCTTGTTTCGCCCAGCACAAAACCCATCCCGTTGTAGCCATGCTGCGTTCCCATAGCGGTGAACGCCTCGTCGGTGGCCAACGGACCGGGCGTATAGGAGTTTTGCATCAGCGAACCCTCGTCGGTAAACCAACCGGAAATATCCCACAGGTAGGCTTCCACATAACGCTTTTCAGCGAATACGGAATCTAATTTCAACTCGTCGCTGAAGTAATTGTCTATACTCAGAAAATCCTTGCACGAACCAAACATGATCGTCAAGGCTATCAAAATCATGAATATTTTCTTCATTTCTTCTTTCATTTAATCATTAATAATTCAGCATTACAGATTGATGTAAATCTGTAAGGTAAAAGTGGTAGGTATCGGATACACGTTACCGTTAAACTTGGCCTGTTCGGGGTCGAAGTATTTGATCCTGTCCCACAGGTAAAGGTTCGCTCCGATCAACTGGAAATCAATAGACGAAACGCCGATTTTTTGCAGCGCCGGTCTCTTGAAATTGTAATTCACGGTGATTTCCGACAGACGCAGGTAACGCGCATCGCCCTTAAAGAAATCGGACAGTTGCGCATTGTTGTTGTTGCGTCCGTAGTACAGCCTTGGAAAGCGCGCATCCTGATTTTCGGCGTATGATACCGGAATACTGTTCGCTTCGCAGTAATCACGCGGAATCCAGCGGTTTTTCGGATTATTGGCCATGGTCAGCACATTACCGTATAGTCCGTTGTAGAACGGGAAATAACCGTTGCCGTTATCTCCTATCTGCCAGTCGCTGTATCCTACATGGAAAACGTCGGTTTTGCCCGTACCTTTAAACATGATACCTACCGTAAATTTTTTGTATCTGAATTCGCCGCCGAAACCGTACATCAGCAACGGGTAATTGCTGTACGACAGAGGCACCCTGTCGTCCTCGTCAATACGGCCATCGCCGTTGACGTCGCGGTACTTGACGTCGCCCGGCATAACCGGCCCGAACGACTGAATAGGACTGGTTTCGATATCGTGGTCGTCCTTAAACAGGCCCAACGACTGGAATCCGCGAATGGCGCCGTTCGGATACCCCGCAATTTCTAAATAGGGATATTTCGGGTTGGCTTCTTCCCAGTCCTTCACAGTGTTTTTGGAATAGGTAAAGTTGCCCCTGAGGGTGAAATTCATATCCTTGTTCAGTTCGTGCAGGTAACTCACATTACCGTCCGATCCGTAACTCTTCATTTTGCCGACATTGCCGTAAGGCATACTCGGTAATCCCGCATAATTTGGCACCTGCACGCGTTGCATGAAAATACCGTCGCGCACGTCGTTGAAAAAGTCCACTACAAACGACAGACGGTCGTTCAGGAAACGTCCTTCAATGCCAAGGTCGGCTTTCGTTCCCTTTTCCCAGATGAGGTTATCGGCGCCAATCCTGCTTTCCATAACGGAATACACCGGAGCGGAACCCCACGGGGTGGAGCCGCCGCTCGATACTAAGGACAGGTAGGGGAAACGGGTGTTACCGGCAATACGGTCGTTACCCACCGTACCATACGAACCCCTGATCTTGAAAAGATTCACCCAGGGCATATTCTCTTTCACATAATCGTAACTGGACAATACCCATCCCAGAGCAATGGAAGGGAAAAACCCGTACTGACGTCCCGGCTGGAAGTTTTCCGAACCGGTGTAACCAAAGTTGAAGTCAATCATATAGGTATCCCTGTAGCCGTAGGTCAACCTGCTCGATACTCCTTGGTATCTCATCGGGATGGAGGACAAGTTACTCATACCGTCGTTCGCCTTTTTCTGGTCGCTGATGTAATAATAAACAAGTCCCGATACGCGGTGAACGTCGGCAAACACCTTATCGTAATTAAGCGTGCTTTCCAAATGATATTTACGGAATTGGTTAGTAGAACGCCCGTACATGATGTCTACTTCAGGGACCCGGAGGATGGTGACCAGGTCGCCCCTGGCGTCGCGTCCTACCGCCTGATAAATAGGAGGTTGCAAAAGACGCATTTCATTGAACCAACTGTTCAGGTCGTAGGCGCCCTGCAGCCTGATTTTCAGTCCGTCGAGCAGCATGGACAAGTCCTGATTCAGCGCCAGGGTGGCTTTTCCCCTGTATTCCTGATCCGAACGCCGTCCCATGTTGTTGATCATCATGGTAGGCGACGTCTGGGCATTTGTTCCGGCGCCGGGGAACTGTCCGTTGGAATACCTGACAGGCAACAGCAACGGGTTCAGTTGCGCCTGCGCTCCCCAGATAAAATCGGTGTTGGCCACGCCCGGATTGTTGGTAATCGACAGGAAGCCGTCCGTACCGAAATAGAGCGTGGTAGTAGGCGACAATTCCAGGTCTAAGTTGAGGCGGTAGGTGTAGGTGCTGTAACCCACGTTGGCGGCATACACGCTGTTTTTGTCGTAATTGTAAGCGGCGTCTTCCTTGCTTCCGCCCAAGCTGACAAAATATTTCGCCACCTGCGCTCCGCCTCTGGCGCTCACATAATAACTCTGCTTGAACGAATTTCGTCTCAGGATTTCGTCCTGCCAGCTAACGTCGGGATACATATCCAGATCTAAACCATCGCGGATGATGTCCATTTCCACCGGGCTGTACAGAGGAAGTTCGTTGCGGACGACCATCGCTTCGTTGGCTAAATTAGCATAATCGTAAGCCCGCAGGTATTTGGGTACGCGGTTCAGGTGCGACAGGGTGAAATTGGCGCGGCCGTTGATGGTCAGTTTACCCGATTCGCCCCTTTTGGTGGTGACCAGCACTACGCCGTTAGCGCCGCGCACGCCGTACACGGCGGTGGCCGAAGCGTCTTTCAGTATTGAAAAACTTTCGATGTCGGCAGGGTCAAGGCTGTTGATATCGCCTTCCAACCCGTCGATCAGTACCAATGCGCTGGCATTGGCGCCAAAGGTACCGATACCGCGAATCCAGAACTCCGAAATGTTTTTTCCGGGTTCGCCGCTGGTTTGCAGCGAGATAACCCCTGCAATACGTCCGCCGAGCAGGTTGGCTACGGAGGCTACCGGTTGTTGCAGATCCTTCACATCCACTGTGGAAACGGCCGCCACTGAGGAGATTCTCCGCGTGGTTTGTCCCAAACCGGAAATCACTACTTCTTCAATTTGTTGCGCTGCATCGGTAAACCGGATTTCAATGTTCTGATTTTCTTCCGTTACCAAAAATTCCACATCTGCAAAACCAACGAAACGAAACACAAGCATGTCGCCGCGTTGCGCCCTGATGGAAAATTTTCCGCTGAGATCGGTGGCGGTGCCTACGCCCATCTTGTTTTTGATATACACGTTGACGCCCGGAAGGGTTTCGCCGGTTTCGTCATATACCGTTCCCCTCATGGTGAAGGTAGGCTGTTGTTGCGCGGAAAGCGTAAAAACCGTCATCAACAGTATCCACAACATATACACGCGCTGAAGCGTGTTTTTATATTTTGATTTGTTCATATTCTTCAAGTATTATAGTTCATATAACTAATTGACAGATAGTTTTCTAAGGCGTGAATTGCCATTGTCGGCAATATAAACCTCGCCTTCGGAATTGATAGCCACGCCCATGGGTTCGCGGAACAGGGCTTCATCCCGCGTTCCGTCTTTCCATCCGGGGGTACCGGGAATTCCCAGCACGGTTTCCACCTGATTTTCGGGCGTAATCCTCCGGACAACGTGGTTACCTCTGTCTGCCACGTAAATAAAGCCGTCCGGATCGCAGTAAATCTGTCCCATGGATTGAAACTGCGCCATTTCCAACGGGCCGTCGCGATGTCCCCCGCCCGTAGCAGAACTGCTGCGCCGCGTGATCGTTGCCTCGACAGCCTCTCTGGCTACACCCGCATAATCAGGATCAACGTCCTCAAACGCATTGCCTGCCGATACATCTACCGTAGCGATGCTTCTGGACAATTCGCCGGCGTTGTCCCTGAACGACATATACAGAATATTGGGTTCCTGCGGCCTGAAGGTTAATCCGTAACTGTCGCCCTGTACCGTCTGACCGATGACCCACGACTCGTAAGTGGTCTGGTTGATTCTTACGATATGCCCGTGATACCAGCGTACATACAGAAAACCATCCGTAGGGTTCACCACCATGCAGTGCTTCCACCCCTGTGAATCGTGTGGCTTCTGGTTTATAAATTTCATTTCCCTTAGCCTGGGCGCCCAGTATTCATCGGGGTTGGCTGTAATAAATGAACCGACGGTCTGCTCGTTAGCCACCGAAACAATGCCCGTTGCCGGGTCGGCGCAGGGGATATTGACTTCTCCGCGCGCCGTCGAAAGACGCGTGAAGATGTTTTCCTCCTCGTTGAGGCGGCAGAAATAACAGTAATCCCGATTATCGTCGGCACGCCAGTTGGAAATAAAAACATTGCCTTCATTGTCGCAACAGACATATTTCGGTTGCAGAATGGCATTGGCTAAATTTCCTTCCTGAAAGTCCGTCTGACTTCCGTTGCCGGCAATTGTGCTCACAGTGATCGATTCCTGATACAGGAAGTATGAGTTTTCGTAAAATAAGGAGTCTTTGATACTGTTATCCTTGTTTAAGATAACCACCGATATTTTACAATAGCCCAGCCCGTCGCCCGGAGACGTTTTTTCCGGCGCATTACCCGGCAATCTCGGCGCCATCACATACATGCGCTTGCCTATCGAACCGATGACAGGAGCGCGCCGCGAATTGAAATACACTCTGATCATGTCGGCGTCGGTAGGAAGATTTTCTCCGCTCAGAATCACCTTTTCCTGATATTTCCCTTCATCGGGATAGAATGTGGTAAGTGTAGAAGTACTTTTTTCGTCATAAACGTACCTCTCGTTTTCATCACTTCCACACGAAACCATAAGAACTGCCGTGCATACGATGAGCATCATTGAGCAACAGAAGTTCCGTTTGAAAAATTTAAAAACTGATTTTTCCATTTGTTAAAATTTAATTGTTAATTTTTTATGTTTGAATAATTTATTTGATTAAAATGCTTTTTGAAAACTTCTTTGAGTTTTCCGTTTAGATGATTTTGTTTTTACCATAGGCACTGATTGATTAGATGTTAAAAAAAAACCACGGCATTGCCCGGAAGCAATACTGTGGGTATGATATATGGCAAGGGGATATACCCTCTTGTTGAGGTATGGACACGCCAAAACGCGGCACGCAGTGTACCGGCGGTTTTTGAAAATCTGCCGTTTCTAGTCTCTCTCTCTCTCTCTCTCTCTCTCTCTCTCTCTCTGCAAATATCGTGCCATTCAGTAAATTACCGAAGAAAAAAAGCGCAATATTTTTTATAAAAAACGACATAACAACAATACAGTTTGATCACAAAATACCAGTTCGCAAATTTTTTACTCTAAAAATTCGAGGGACAAAAATAAAAAAATGTTTTAACAAAACAAAAAAAATATAAAAAAAAGTTAAATCTGCAAGCGGTCAGGGCAACCGCATCAAAATATTACTAATGTTCCGCACCCTCAATTCGCGTAAAAAAACTTTAGTTCAGACCATTTGAAAGGTGGGGTGTAAAAAATTCTCATCGTTTTTCAAAAAATTACGTTCAGGAATGGTTACCGCTTTTGTCCGTCAGGACATTCATGTCAATAGAAAATGAACCACCACGATATGCTATTGCCCGTAGGGTGGGATTTTTGTATAGACGCCTCACCCCCTGCCCCTCTCCTTTTGGAGATGGGCCGGGGGTGAGGCGGTTGCCCTGTCATTCTACCTCGATAACCGGAACTTCTTCTTCCTCTTTCTTCGCGGGAGGGACGGCGGGCTGCGGCTGCGTTACGGGACGGCCTGTATCCTGAATCATAGACGGCGTTTGCGGTAACTGGTCTGTCTGTGTTTCCGCCTGCTGGTATTGTCTCAGGAACTGGTTGAGTTTTTCGTTTGAAGCAATCATGTAGGTAAAGCCGGGGCGTTTGTCGGCTAATTTGCGCTGTTTTTCAGGAAGTTTCACCAAGCGGTCGTTGAAAGTCTGGTCGGATGAGATGATCTGCATCAGTTCGCGCGTGTATCCGAAATAAAACCAATTGTTGTCGTCCAATTTCAGGTAGATATCCATGAAATCGCCGCCGGGTCGTTTGGTTATTTCTATCATGCCGTCGACCATGCGGTTGATCTGGTAGCCGAAAAGGTTCCCCACTCCTATTTTTCCGACGGAACGGTACGAACGGTTACTTTGGTTCCAGCGCATACGCAATTGGGTGAATACTATCGTTTTCTTTAATTCTTCGGGAAAATCCCTTACGTTTCCCATCAAAGCGTCGCGGCGGAAGGCTTCGTTCTTTCTAACGCCTAACCATTCGTTCATTCCGCGTACATAAACCGGTCGCCGCATATCGACGCCGGTTAAAGTCTGAAAACTTCCTATTTTTCCGGCTATCATCGCCGCCAGACCGTCGTCGAAAAGAAAATCGAGCGACATCATCACGTCTAACGAGGTTTCGCGGTTGTTCAGGTTGTGTGTGATGCGTCCCGCCACGTCCGTTTTAATCCTGCCGAGGTCGATGCCCAGCGATAGTTGTCCTTCGCCGCTGATCAAACATCTGTCGCGGTTGAAGGCCATCAGGTTACCGGTGGTGTCGCGGTTTCTCAATTTACTTTCCGGAGCGATGAAATAAATCATCGAATCGCGGTCGTAATTGAGTACGCCCGACGCTTTGACCAACTGGTGATCCGAATAATTTTTCCGCATGGAGAAAAATGCCGGATAGATGTGCGTGGAATCGTTGGTGAGGAATAAACCGTTGTATATCTTGCTGTTGTTGATATTCACCGGCGCATCGTCCACGACGATTTTGATGTCTTTCGGATTGACGGACGATTTGAACTTCACCCAGTCGGGACGAAGCGTTTCACATTCCTGAACAATCTGAGCAGCGCCCTCAAATATGGGAAATTTCTCGTCCGACGAAAGTGTCATGTTGCCCTGATAACGCAAATACGGGCTGAGCATAAATTCGCTTTCGGCAGGAATCGTACCTTTGGCCGTCGTCCGTCCCGACTTATCGGTACCTATGGACGCGACGTCTATGACGGAAACGCTTTCGGTTTCGTCCACATAGTCGTATTTGCCGGAACCGCTGTACTGCCGTCGTCCGCGCACTGCGAGGCTTGCCCCGTAAACCGTGTGTTGCCTGAGCGAGTCGTTGAAAATAATGCTTGCATTGCTGATACGTTCCAGCGAACCTTCCGGAGTAAGGGTCAGGCGACCGTCGCTGAGATAAATAACGGCGTCGAACGTTTTGATAATGTTGACGCCTTCGGCTTTCAGAACGCCCAAAGTCACATCGTAGGTAGCCTTCGGAGCCACAAAATTCAGCGAATCGGCGTCCCTTGCGGTCGAAAAATAACGTGTACCGGGGCTTTCCCCCGGAAAACTATATCTGAAATCTGCCGCTGCTTTCGGGGAGTCGCTCCCTGTTTTCACCGGCCCGATATGTACTTTGGCGCTGTCCATATCCCACACCATCCCGTCGATATATGCGGCGTACCTGCTGCCGGGAAATTGCGCCAGCGCATAATCCCTGTTGGGAATGAAACGCCCCTTTCGGGTATTGAAATCTATTTCGGAACGAAGGCTGTCAATAGTTACCAACTGGTTAGGCCCTCCCTTCGCCGCTCTTAAACGAAATACAGATGTGTCGGCGCTGAATGTGTTGGCTTTGAATGAAATACTGTCCGAACGAATGTCTGAAACGCCCATATCCACACGCCCTTTACCCGACAATCCTTCGGGCGTAAGCAGGAGTGAACCGTCAAACTGAGTTTCAGAACGGTAGATGTCGAAATTTTTATTCTTTTTGTAAATGTACATCTTATCTTTTTTCGGTTCCCAGTGAATACGGCTTCCTTCCGACTTAACTTCGGGAAACTCCACGTCGCCGGTTTGTTTTTGCATGATAAACTCCTTGGCGGAAGGCACATTCAACGAGTCGGGATACCACTTGAAATCGTCCGTATGGATGGACGCCGTGAGATAGTTGTATTGCCCGCTGGCCACAAGGCCCTGATTGCTCAGGCGCACCTCCGCGCGCAATTGTCCCTTTCCGTAGGCGCTGATGGCCGAGTCGCCGCTTTCGTAGACAAATCCGAGCGAATAATCGGGTTGTACGCGCAACGTCTGTCGCATGTCGTTAAAAATGTCTGCGGAAACAAATTTGCCGTTCAAAGCCAGCGATTCTTTGGTAAAATTGTCAATACTGTCGAGCACAAAAGGGTCTAATTCAAAATAGAATGTTTCGGCGTCATAAGCGCCTCCGGCAATGTCGGGCGATCCGTAGAACACATACGATGCGCTGTCGCTGTTGAGAATGGGATATTCCGGCAGGCTTTGCCGTCCCGATTTGTTGTCGGGGAGGTCAATCAAAATACTTCCCGACAATTTTTCGATGGCTGTTTTCAGCCGTTGCTGTTTTGTGTTGCCAAACGCATCTCTTTCTCCCGCAGGCACAAAAAAATACAGCGAATCTACGCGGTAAAGGTCAATCTTGAAGGCGTCGTAATCGAAATGCAGCGAATCGCCATACAGTTCCAACTGTCCGGCTTCGATACGTCCGTCGACATCCATCGCACGGTTCTTTTTCATCACCAATTGCCGGTCTCTGGGAGTGATGATCACCCGTTGCGAATCGCTGACCATAAAATTCTGAATACCGTTAATGATCAGATCGCGGTTTTTCGTGTTCAGCATGGCGTTTTTGTTCGGGGCATTCACTGTCGAGCGTAAATCAATGACGTCGAAATCAGTCCTTTTGGCGGCAGCTGCAATAAACTCGTGCAGGCGGGGTTGAATCGTCGCCTCGTCTTTGTCGCTGTTGAAAAGGATAAATCCCAATTTGGCGATTTCAATGAGTTGCACGCGCGCATCGGATACCGACCTGCGGATATATCGTGCGTACGCTTCGGCAGGGAAAGTTTCCGAACTCCAGTCTTTTGCACACCGGCTGATGGTTATCAGGGGATGCACCGCATCGAGATATTGCAGACTCTCGAAATAACGCTGGTCGAAATAGTTCTGCGAAAGGAACCGCGCCCTTCCGACAGCCGATCCCCGCGTGATTGAAAGGCTCATCAACGGTTCGTCAATTTTCCAGATCAGTTGTTCGACGTCAATATCCACCTTGTGGTACGAATCGCTGTAAGGCGCCTGCGACGAAGCCGCGTCCGAACGGGTTAAACTTACCTCTCTGGCTTCCACCAAATATAAGAACGACAAGTTGTTATGAAATATGGAATCCTCTTCCAGATGAATGCTGACCGACACGTTGCGTGCTTCGACACGATCTTTTCTGAAAACAAAACTTTTCGATTTGATGTTCATCTGCAAACTATCGCTCTTTTGTATCCGAATGATTGCTTTTTCATCGTCGGAACCAGCGCCAATGACACGCGCTCCCTGTACCGAAATTCCGCCTTCGTAACGGACGTCGGGATACAGGTTTTCAAAAACAAACTTCCGGTTATAGGTGATAAATTCAGGATATTGTGCGGTTTCAGGATTCGGGTTATTCCGTACTTTATCAATCAATTTACCCTACACAGGCGCGGGAAAATAGGCCGTATGCGTGAGCCATGCCGAATCGGCCTCGTATTGCGACTGTTTCATATTGATGGTATAATCGCTCAACCGCGCCGAAACCTCGTCGGGCGCAAATCCGGCGCGTTCCCATGTTACCGTCCCGCCCCTGCCTTTCCACTGCTGCTCGGACATCAAGAAGCGGCCTGACGTTTGTCCGATCATGATACTGTCGCCTTTTGAATAACAACACAGATCGCAATTGTCAAACGTTACCGACAACTGATCGTTGGCGAAACCGAACCGGTAATCGTCGCCCGAACATTTCCAGTCGTTTCCTGCCGACGAATAAATCAGTTGTTTGTTCAACAAATCGAGCGTGGCGGTCATCATTGTTTGCAGCGAAGTGGGCGTTGTACGCCTGTCCTGACACGCGGCATCCATCGCTTTGATCCACGCATTGTATCCTTTTCCCGAATTTTCGGACTTCCTGAACGATAACATACATCGCCAGAACATCCAGTAATGTATGTTACGCGCTTTTTTGACAAGAAAAGCGTTGGATGTACGGATAATGTCGATTTTCTCATTGTTCGTGAACACGCCGCCGTTCCACGCGCCGTTGAATTGCGAAATCAATGCTTTATCGTCGTTCGTGAGGTTTGCCGGGAACATTTCGGCAACCGCTTCCGGATATTTTTCTATGTCTTCATCAAAAGTTCTGGCCTTCTGCGAAAAACAATATGTGGTTGAGAAAACAAAAAAGAAAAAAAAGATGTGCTTTTTAAACATGTTCCGAAAATGATGACGATGTACAATTATATACGTTTTTTTTTGAAAATCGTTTCGGCAAAAGTAAAAAAGCCGGATTTTTATTGCACACGCTTGGGAAAACCAAATTTTCATGTACTTTTGTTCTAAATTCCGCCAAATTTAACTCCGAGATTGTCGGGAACAATATCTGTCTGTTCAGGGTAGAGAATCATGCTGTTGGTGTGGCTGAAATAACGGGTCACAACGCGCGGCATCACCGCTAACCTGCGACTGTACGACACAGCATTCTGACGTGCGGAAATGACCACCAGCAAGTCGTTTTCATTCAGTTCGCCAGCCAGCGTATTCATTTCGGGAAAAACGGAAAGAACCCTGAAATGCTTGTCCGTGAACGATGAAGTTTGCCTGATACGCATGATTCCTTTCGATGTATTCCTGTCGCTGATAAAAAGCAACTCGCCGGAAGTTTGACGGTGCAACGCCAGCAAAAGGCTCATCCATGCCTGAAAACCAACTTCGTGGTCGGCGTTTCGCGGCACCATCACATATATCTTCTGAAACTTCAGAATCTTAATTTTAAGATTCACCACCATGATGGTTTGCGAACAATTTTCGAGCAATTTATCGATGATGGTTCCGAAAAAATATCTCGCCGTGCCTGATTGTCCCGTCCAGCCCAACACGATATGCGTTACCTGTATTTCCACAGCGGCGCGTATGATTCCTTCGGATATATTACTGTCGACGCGCATGGCGGGCAAATAGCGTATTTTTGCCGCATGAGCGCGGTTGATAAAGTGATCGGTGAACGATTTGTTTTTAAGCATGGAATGTTCCAGCTGATGCGGGGCAGTGGCTATGGTCAGCGGCGACACAGCAGGCTCGTTATACGGCTGATGAATCAGTAAGGCAAAATCAAACAGCAACAGGGCGGTATCGGGATTGGAGATGGGAACTAAAATATGGTCGGACTGGCGTTCCTGAACATCCTGCTCTTTTTGCTGCAAGGCGACGAGGCGTCCCGCATAATCGGTAATGTATGTGCTGACCAGACATGTGAACAGGATGATCAGTACAACAGCGTTGATAACATGTTCGCTGAAAATCCCTATACGAAACCCCACGATAACAACTGCAATCGTTGCCGCTGCACGCGAACTGCTCAATCCGAAAAGCAACAGCCGCTCGGCACGGGTATAGCGGTAGAGCAGTTGTGTAGCGCAGGCTGCAAGGTATTTGCCGGTAAGAGCAACGAGAATCAGAACCGCAGCAAAGACGAGCGTGTCGAATCCATTGAAAAATGCCCTTACATCCACCAACATTCCGATGTAGATAAGGAAAAACGGGATGAAAACGGAATTGCCGATAAATACAGTCCTGTTCATCAATGTTGATTGATGCGGTATGATCCGGTTGAGTACCAATCCGCACATAAACGCTCCCACAATGGGTTCAACGCCGGCCAAATGTGCCAGAAAACCCGATGAGAATAATGAGGTCAGTATAAAGATGTACTGTGCGCTGTCGTCGCTTTGAAAATGTGCAAAATACCAGCGGCAAATTTTCGGAAAACCCCAAAACATGACAAACATGAATGAAGCTAACGACACAATGGTTTTTACCCAAAAAAACACATTCAACGTTCCCGAATACGAAGCGGTAATGACGGTCAGGAACAACAGTACCACCATATCGGTAATGATGGTTCCCCCGATACTTACCACCACCGGTTCGGCTTTTGTAACGTTCAACCGGCTGGCAATGGGATACGAAACCAGCGTATGCGTGGAAAACATACAGGAAAGCAACAGAGAAGCAGTAATATTGAAATGAAAAATATAGCGGGTACACAGGAAGCCAAGCACAAAGGGAATAATGAATGTGAACACCCCAAACCACACGCTTTTGAACTTATTCCTGCGAAAACTGAACATGTTGATTTCAAGCGTCATCAGAAACATCAGATACAGCAATCCGGCTGACGACAACAATTCCAACCCCGACTTTTCACCAATCAGGTGAAATCCCTTAGGCCCGATCAATATCCCCGACAGAATCAAACCCAGAATCGACGGCATACCCATCCTCTTGCAGACAGGCGGAACTATCAGCATGATGAACAGGCAAAGAGCCAGCACGATCACAGGATTTTCTATCGGAAAATGTATACTCTGAATCATTGTTTACAAAAAAATATTATTTCCACAGCACAAAAATAAGGATGTTTTTTTTATATTTTTGAAAAAAATGCTAACTTTGTAACTCAATTTTGATATTTGATTATTATGTCTGTCCTGACCGAAAAGGAAGAAATATCCATTCAAAACCAGTTTCAGGAGTTGCTTCATGTCTGTGCCTTTATCCGCTCGGATGAAGATCGCAACCTGATCCGCAAAGCGTTCGACGTAGCGCACGAAGCGCATTGCGATATGCGTCGCAAGGCGGGCGATCCTTACATCATCCATCCATTGTGCGTGGCGCGTATTGTGGTGGAGGAAATAGGGCTGGGGACTACTTCGGTGGTATCTGCGCTATTGCACGATGTGGTGGAAGACAATCCTGAATATACGCTGGATTTTATACGCAGCCAGTTTGGCCCCAGAGTGGCTGTCATCGTTGACGGTTTAACCAAGATTTCGGATGTTTTCGACAGTAATTCCTCATTGCAAGCCGAAAATTTCCGCAAGATGCTGCTTACTATTTCGGACGATGTGCGGGTAATACTCATTAAATTAGCCGACCGGTTGCACAACATGCGTACTTTGGACGCCTTATCGCCCGAAAAACAAATCAAAATCGCCAGCGAAACCGTTTATCTGTACGCTCCTTTGGCGCATCGGCTGGGTATTTATTCTGTCAAACAGGAACTCGAAGATCTGAGCCTCAAATACCGGCATCCCAAAATATATACGGATATTGTCAATCTTTTGAAAGACAGCGAAAAAAAACGCAAAAAATCCGTCGAAGAGTTCATGATTCCTATCAGGGAAAAACTTATCGAAAACGGCTATCAGTTTGAAATGACGGGGCGTTCAAAATCAATTTACTCCATCTATTACAAGATGCAGCACAAAGGCGTTCCGTTCGAGGAAATATACGACCTGTCGGCCATACGGATTGTGTTTGATCCTGATCCCGGTATTCCTGAAAAGAAACAGTGTTGGAGCGTTTATGCCCTGATTACAGACATTTACACGCCCAAGCACGACCGTATCCGCGACTGGGTAAGCACGCCCAAGGCCAATGGCTACGAAGCGCTGCACATCACGGTAATGGGCAACAACGGCAAATGGGTGGAAGTGCAGATTCGCACACGGCGTATGGACGATATTGCTGAAAAAGGATTTGCCGCGCATTGGAAATATAAGGGCGTGGCCTCGTCGGAATCGGAACTCGACAAATGGTTGCGGAAAATAAAAGAAACGCTGAAGGATCCCAATGCCGACGCTATGGAGTTCATTGACGATTTCAAAATGAATCTTTTTGCTAATGAGATTCATGTGTTTACGCCAAAAGGACAAATTAAAACCTTGCCTCAGAAAGCCACAGCGCTTGATTTCGCCTACGAGATACACTCCGAAATTGGCAACAAGGCTATTGCCGCCAAGGTCAATCATAAATTGCTGGCGCTCAATCACGAGTTACATAGCGGCGATCAGGTGGAAATCATCACTTCCGACAAGAAACGGACGCAACGGGAATGGCTCGACGAAGTGATCACTGCAAAAGCCAAAACAAGTATTAAGAATAACATCAAGGCAGAGAACAAAAACCGCGTGGAACGGGGTAAAACGATTTACGAGGAAAAACTCAGAATCAATAACGTTACTCCTAACTCGCGTGTAATGCGTAAATTGCTTGAGGCTTATGATACGCATACCAAAGACGAGTTATACAGTAAAATAGGCGCCGACCTGATTACGCTCGACGACTTGCCGAAAATCCTGAAACGCAACACTAAAAACAAATGGATACGTTATTGGCAATTGCAGTTATTTGGCCCCAAAGCACGCCCTGCTACCGGCAGTGAACAATTAATCACAGGCGGCGTCATAGCCGATTCGCCCAAGAAGGATATTGACGAGTCGAAAATCAATTACAGAATTGCCAAATGCTGTAACCCAATTCCCGGCGACGATGTGGTGGGGTATCTGAATCCGTCCAACGATCTGGTTTTGATACACAAGTCGCGCTGTCCGAATGCCGTAAAACTGTCGGCCAATCGCGGCGATCTGATTGTTCCCGTGAAGTGGACTACCTACAAGATGTTTTCGTTTTTGGCCAAGATAGCCGTACAGGGTATCGACCGCCCCGACATATACCTGCAAATCACCACTCAGATCACTGAGGAGTTGAACGTTAATATTCGCACATTCAACATGTCGAGCCACGACGGTATTTTTGAAGGAACCATTGAACTGTACGTGCACGACACCAGCGATTTGGATAATCTGATGAAGCGGCTGAAAAACCTCAAAGGCGTCGAATCGGTGAAACGTCTCGAAATATTAGACCAGAATAAGGAAGAAATCTGATGGACGACACATACAGACACAAAGGTTTACGGAGATTATTAGTTGAAGAAATCCGCAGAAAGGGCGTCAGCGATGAGGCAGTACTCGGCGCTATCGGTCGGGTGCCGCGTCATGCGTTTATGGACAGCGGGTTCCTCAATTTTTCG
>Ga0082212_10003147_pt1 | contig 23557 bp, 20 predicted proteins | sample TergutNt197P3_FD_71548 | JGI IMG/M metagenome (GOLD analysis project Ga0082212, IMG submission 71548) | Neocapritermes taracua P3 segment gut microbial communities from Petit-Saut dam, French Guiana - Nt197 P3 | ecosystem: Host-associated > Arthropoda: Insects > Digestive system > Gut ... | reverse complement strand
GTTTGCGCAAGCCGGTTCATGTTTGGTGTAGCCGCCGTTTCAAGTTCTGTCTTTCCCGTTCCGTTTGGTAGTCCGCCAAGCCCGTCGATTACCAGCATGACAATCTTCGACGGGGAAACGACAGATAACTCCTGCATTAGTTCCAAGTTGTTTTTCAAAAACCTCTCCTTTTTGCGGCTTAGTTATCCAGCAGTGCTTCGACACCGGGCAGTGTTACGCCGCTGAGGAATTTTAAGGCGGCACCGCCGCCTGTGGAAACGAAAGTCATACGCCCGTTGAGATTCATACCGGTGACAATTTCCGCTGTGGATCCGCCGCCGATGATGGTGGTGGCATTGACGCTTGAGATAATGCGTGCCAAAGCACGTGTGCCCTCGGCAAACTGCGGCACCTCATATACTCCTATGGGACCGTTCCAGAAAACTGTTTTGCAGCGCTCAAGTATGCGTGTGTAATTGCTCACAGTGAGTGCCCCTATATCCACGATGCGTTTGTTTGCCGGCACCTCGGCAATGGAAACTGTTTCCCAGTTGTCATCGCGGCCGACATCGGCAATCACAACGTCCTCCGGCAAAAATACCTTAACGTTGTTCGCTTCTGCCTTTTGCATCAGATAGGAGGCTGTATCAATGGCGTTGTCCAGAAGTGACTGCCCTACCTCATAGCCTTTTGCCTTGAGGAAGGTTGCGGCCATGCCGCCACCGATGATTATGTAGTTCACGCGTGGCAGAATATTCTCGATGAGCGCCACTTTGTCGCTGATTTTGGCGCCTCCCAGCAGCAGTCCGAAAGGTCGCGCCGGCGTGAGCAGCACTTTTCCAAGTGAGTTAATTTCTTTCTCAAGTAACAGACCGGCAACTGACGGCAGGAATTTCGTTACGCCGACAATTGACGCATGCGCACGATGCGCCGTGCCGAAAGCGTCATCAACATAGATGTCACCCAGTTTGGCTAAGGTCTGGGAGAACACAGGGTCGTTTTGTTCCTCCTCGGGATGAAAGCGCAGGTTTTCCAGAACCAAAATTTCGCCGTTTTTAAGTTCGGCAACGCGCGCCTCCACGTCATGACCGATGCACTCAGGCACAAAGCTTACCGACTGGCGCAGGATGCTGGAGAGGCGTTCTGCCACGCCGCGCAGGCTCAGCCCGGGAATGGCCTTGCCTTTCGGACGTCCCATATGGGAGCACAAAATGAGGCTGGCATTATGGTCAAGCAGATAGTCTATAGTGGGTACGGCTGCTTTAATGCGGCTGTCGTCGGTGATGTTCCCGCTATTTACGTCCAAAGGAACGTTAAAATCAACGCGTGTTAAAACCTTTTTCCCTGACATACTGACGTCACGAACGGTCTTTTTATCCATCTTTCACTGCCTTTATATAATATTTGTGACTGCTGAAAAACCCTGAATTACTTACACAGACCCAACTCAGGGAATAAAGCCTGCACGCGCCGTGCTATGCCTTGTGCGTCCAAGCCGTATTTTGCGCGCAATATGGCCTGCGTGCCGTGCTCAACAAACTCGTCCGGTATGCCGATGCAGTGCGCATTTAGCCCATCAATTGAGGCTTGCTCAAGCATGGCCAGTACGGCACTGCCAAAACCACCCCTGAGTACATTTTCCTCTATGGTCACCAGCCTCTTGGTGGCACGGGCTGCCTCTGTGAGGGTGGTGCAATCCAGAGGGCTGGCAAAACGGGCATTGACCACGGTGGTCTCAATTCCCTTTGAGCCAAGTATTTCGGCTGCTGCCAGTGCCGTCGCTACGCAGGTTCCGATTCCCGCAAGCGTTACATGCGCCCCCCGGCGCAGTATTTCGGCACTTCCAATTGGAATGGTCTGGAACTCTTGGTCCATAGGCACGCCCAGACCGCAACCGCGGGCATAGCGTACTGCCATGGGACGACCGCTGTAAACGGCGGTATATAACAGATGATGCAACTCATTTTCGTCCTTGGGTGACGCCAGCACCATGTCGGGCACCAGCGGCAGGTACGACAGATCGAAAAGACCCTGATGCGTTTTTCCGTCGTCGCCTACAATCCCTCCTCGGTCCACGGCAAATGTGACGGGCAGCTTCTGCAAACACACGTCATGGATGATTTGGTCAAGGGAGCGCTGCAAGAAGGTGGAGTAAATGGCAACAATAGGCTTAATGCCCTGCGCCGCCAGTCCTGCGGCGAATGTGACGGCGTGCTGCTCACAGATACCCACGTCAAAAACACGCTTGGGGAACTCCTGTTGTATGGGCTCAAGGCAGTTACCCTCTGGCATGGCGGCGGTGATTATGGCGATGGATTTATCGCGACGCATCATTTCCAGTGTGCTGCGTGCAAACACCTGACTGTATGACGGGGCGCTTTTGGCAGCGCTGCCCTCTGGTGCGATGCCGTGAAAGCATACGGCGTCATCCTCTGCCGGACCATATCCCCTCCCTTTGGTAGTCACAACGTGCACCAGTATGGCCTTATGCGCATATGAGCGCGCTTGCTTCAAGGCGGATTCCAATTCGGCTATGTTGTGCCCGTCAATCGGTCCCATATACGCCAGCCCGAAGTCCTCCCACAGTGTGTTGTGTATGAAAAAGCCTTTCATGCTTTGCTTTATCTTCCCTGCAAGCCTCAGTAACTGTTTGCCCAGCGGTATGGCGCGCAATACGCGTTTGCTGCCCTCATTGGCCTGATAGTAACGCCGATTGAAGCGCACCTTGCGCAGAAGCTTGGCAATAGCGCCCACTGTCGGAGATATGGACATGCCGTTGTCGTTGAGTACAATTATAATTTTGGTACCTGAAGCACCGGTGTTATTTAGCGCCTCCAGGGCCATGCCGCCGCCGATGGAACCGTCTCCTATGACAGAGATGATGTGATAACTCTCGCCGCTTAGGTCACGGGCAGTGGCCATACCCAGTGCAGCCGAGATGGAGGTGCTGGCATGACCAGCACCGAAGGAATCATAAGGGCTTTCGTCGCGCGCCGGAAATCCCGACAGCCCGCCATACTGGCGCTGCGTAGCAAACTGTTCACGGCGCCCGGTTAGCATTTTGTGGGCATAAGCCTGATGCCCCACGTCCCAAATAATCTTGTCGGCTGGTGCATCAAAAACGCGATGCAGCGCAATGGTCAACTCCACCGCCCCGAGGCTTGAGGCCAAATGCCCGCCGGTAACCTTAACCATAGAAATCATATCCTGGCGCAACTCCTCGGCCAGCGCCGGAAGTTGTGCCGCCGGTATTTCCTTAATATCGGCAGGGCTGTTTATGCCATCTAGCAGTTTTGTCATTTTATACTTAGCGGTTAATCCAAGTTATTATTGCAGTCCAATCCATATATCTTGTGCTCTGAATACTCTCATACGGCACCATTCGTGATAGCCATGCAGTGCGCATCCTGCGCCGCCTAGCATCTTGTCGTTGACGCCTGTATATTACGCGATTATACCAAACAAATAACGCGGATGCGTCATTTGTGCTGACGGGTAGTTCCGACCAGTGCTAACTTTTGGCCAGTTCCTCGGTGATATCCTGTGTCATTTTGAGGAATAGTGTGCGGATTTTTTTCATAACATCGGCTGCTGCCTGCTCGCCGGCTTTGCGCGCCTCAACCGCAGCCAGACGTGCTTCAGCGGCGGCTTTCTCGGATACTTCAATACTTGTTTCTATATCGTCTAAAATCTCAGGGAGAGGTTTTTCAAGGATGATATGCTTGCGTTCTTTGTTTTCAGTCGCCACTTCTTCCTCCGTCACAATAATTTTGTCAGCATGCAACAGACGGGCTAATGATAGCTTAATTTGACTATTTTGTCACATGTTGTCAGGAACAAATACCTGCGCCGGAATACAAGGGATATAGTTGACATTTATTTAAAGGAAGTGCTACCTTATCAGCAATTATTTTAAAGCTATGGCATTTTATATCCTTAAAGCTCAGTATCTTTACGGCACAGGCAATATGAGTTTTCATGGCGCTCATGTCGGTGGATTTGCTATTGAGTTACATCAAAATATGTAAGCACCCCTTTTGGCGGGTGTTTTTTTATGCCGAATAGCTTCAAATTTTGCAATAGTTGGCCATTGAGCGCCAATTTTTGAGAATGAAAAAAAATAACAGAAGGAGGAGTACAAGATGCAGCCAATTAATGTAATCTGGTTGCAAGGTCAAGGGTGCACCGGTGATACGGTGGCTCTTCTCAGTGCCAGCAATCCGTCTTTAGCAGACGTGATTACTGGTGTGTTACCGGAACTCAGTGGGGTAAACATTGCTTTCCACCCGACCATCATGGCGCCATGGGGCGAAAGTGCTATGGCACCGATTGAAGCTGCCAAAGCTGGCAAGCTGGATCCATTTGTGGTGGTTCTTGAAGGCGCAATTCCGGATGAGAAACTTGCTCAGAAAACAGGTGGTTACTTCTGCGGTATCGGCGATATGCACGGCAAAATCGTCACCGTTACCGAGGTTGTGAATGCTCTTAAGAGCAAAGCAGCCGCTATGGTTGCCATTGGTACCTGCGCCGCTTACGGCGGTGTAGCTGCCGGCAAACCCAATCCTACCGGTGCCATGGGACTGGGTCAATTCCTTGGCGCAAGCTACAAGAGTACGCTTGGTTTGCCCGTAATCAATGTCCCCGGTTGTCCTACACCCGGCGACAACACCCTCAAGGCTCTGGCTTATCTGGTATTGGTAGCCCGCGGTGCCGCCTCAGTGCCGGAACTCGACGAGGTCAATCGTCCCAAGTTCCTTTATGGCGAATTGGCGCATCATGTCTGCCCCAGAGCAGGTTTCCTGGCTGAGGGTAAATTCTCGCATCACTATGGTGAGCCTTATTGTATGGGTTTGCTCGGCTGCAAGGGTCCCATCGTCCACTGCGGCGTACCGCGCTATGGTTTCGCCAATGGTCTGGGCGGCTGTCCCTCGACGGGTTCCCCGTGCATCGGCTGCACGGAGCCGGCTTTCCCCGATCCACCGATGTCCCCGTTCCTGCAGAAGTCACCTATCAAATCATGGGTGGTTGAGGGCATCCTGGATAACATTGGTAAGGTAAAAGCCACTCTCCACAGATTCCACAAGAGGAGCTTATAAAATGGGAAAATCTACTGAACTGAACATTGAACCAGTCACTCGTATTGAAGGCCACATGGGCGTCAATGCCAAGGCTGATTTGGACGCCAAGAAGTATACCGACGCTCACGTTTATGCCACCATGTTCCGCGGACTAGAGGATATTCTGGTCGGACGTGAGCCTGCTGATGCCATTTGGTTGGGTCAGCGCAGCTGCGGCGTGTGTCCCACGCCTCATGCCACCGCCTCTGTATTGGCGGTTGATATGGCCTATGGCGCACCTCCGCCCCCGTTGGGCATCGGTCTGCGCAATCTGGCCCTCATGGCCGAAGAGGTTTATGACGGTGCATTAGGCTGCGGTATTCTTGAGGGTCCGGATTATTCCGAGGCCATCTGTGCCAAATCAAATCCTGATCTGTTGGCTAAGGCGAAGGTTACCCCTGCGCCCCGCGCTGCTGCCCACGGCTATGACAAAATTGGCGATATCATGACGGCACTCAACCCCATAACCGGTAGCCTTTGGGTTAAGTGTCTCGAGGCATCCAAGAATGGTATCAACATGGCCACCACACTGTGCGCCAAGCATCCGCATCAGAACAACTTCATTCCGGGCGGTATTGCCCTCACGGTTAATATTCCGGAAATAGAGTCTGTTTATGTCAATCTCGCCAAGGGCATCGCTTTTACCAAGGAATTGGTGCCGGCGTTTGACGACCTGATTGACTTCCTCTCAGCCAATGGACTGGATAAGGTTGGAGAATTCCCCTTCAACTTCCTGTCATATGGCGTGTATGACGATCCGACGGCTTACAACGCGAAATATGCCGATATGTCCAAGTGGGGCGAAAAGCGTTTTGTTACCCCCGGTGTTGTCATCGGCGGCAAGATTGTCACCAACGACCTGGTAGAAATTAACGTTGGTGTTCAGGAAACCGTCACCCACTCATACTACAACGATACTGTCTCAGCTGATTTTGCCAAGGATCCAAACGGCAATCCGCTGACAAAAGACCATCCGTGGAATGAGTCCACCAAGCCCGTAGCCGGCAAGGAAAAGAATTTCGCCGGTAAATATACATGGGCTAAGACTCCCCGCTGGCTCGACTGGAAGAACCGCGTAGATGGCAAGACTCATGTTTTGCAGGCCAACCCGCTTTCAAGAATGTACGTTCAGGCTGTTTCAAAGAAAGCAGCCGAGTCCACCGGCACCTCCGTCAAATTCACCCTGCCGGCCGGTACGGTTGTTGGCTGCCGCGTTCCCGGTGAGGTTACTATGGAGTGGAAAATCCCCACCTCGAATAACTCCATTGAGCGCGTAAGAGCGCGTGCATACTGGCATGCCTACTCAGCTTTCTTGGCCTATCGCATGGTAGGTGCGGCATTAGACCTGATTAAAAAAGGTGAAACGAAAGTTTGGAATGAGTACCGCAGACCAAAGACTGGCATCGGTGTCGGTATGGCTGAGGGTATGCGCGGTGCCGTAGCGCACTGGGTGGTTATGCGTGATGGCAAGATTCATCGCTATCAGATTATTACCCCCACCGCTTGGAACGTTTCGCCACGCGATGCGCTGGATCGCCCGGGTCCTTATGAGGCTGCCATCATCGGCTCTGATATAACCGAGCCTATTGGCGCTGAAATCGACGGCGTTGATGTCGTGCGCACTATTCGCAGTTTCGACCCATGCCTGGGCTGCACCGTACAGGTGTTTAACCCGGATGAGAGACTGCTGACCGAGTGTGACCTCGACCATCTGCATGCAGATGAAATGCTGCATCAGTGGGAGCATAAAGATGACCACTCACATACTCACGAAGGTCATGCTCATTCCCATAGCCACTAAGAAAGGTTAAATGAGTGACCCGTATTCTGGTATGTGGTGTTGGCAATAAACTGAAGAAAGACGACGGTTTAGGGCCGCTCATCGCAGAAGAACTGGACAATGTGGAATTGCCGCCCGGTGTTGATGTGGCGGATTTCGGAATATCGGGTTTCAAATGTGCCCTCAAGCTTGAGGGCTACCACAAGGTGGTATTTGTAGATGCTATCAGCCTGCCGGGCTCTGAGCCCGGCAGGCTGCATCGTCTCAAAATTAACAAAGAGGCTTTAATGCGCAGCCCCAGACTTTCAGACTTCAGCGTTTCCATGCATGAAACTGATTTGGAGCGCATTATGGCCACCGCCGCCGTGCTGAACATCTATCCGGAAGAGGTCGTGATTATCGGCTGCGAACCGGCGGATACGGCGGTCGGACTTGGGCTTTCCCCATCTGTTGAAGCTGCCGTGCCGCAGGTGCTCCAGATGGTCATGCAGGAATTGTCCTAGTTTCCCCTTACCGCTTTTCATTTTGCACCCCTTTTGTCATCTTAGAGCCGCTCGCGCAGATTGCATTTCGCTTTGCTCCTTGCATTTGTTAGCATGCGCGGAAAATTGTGCTACAATACACGGAGGTTGTTTGAGGCACTAAGGAAAATATAAGAAAATCTGAGCAGGCGCTCAACCCTTTGGGTTTGTGTGGTCGGGTCGTAACTTGACGACAGCAGATGCGTAACACATCTGTGGGACAGAAAGATGTTCCATGGGTGTGTTTTTTTATGCGGAGTATAGACGGATGAGGTGCTGCAAGACCACCCAAGAACCAAAGTAGGAGTTGAGTATGAAAAGAGAAAAAGCACAGGTGTTTGAGGGCGTGTTGTCCGTTGTCGTTAATGCCCTCTTGTTTGCCGTAAAGCTATGGGTGGGTCTCTTCACCGGTTCCGTTGCTCTGATGGCTGACGCTTGGCATACAATGTCTGACTCATTGACATCAATATTCGTTGTAATTGCGGCGAAGCTGGCGGCAAAGAAACCCGACAAGGAACACCCTTTCGGGCATGGAAGATGGGAACTGGTAGCCTCACTGCTGGTTGCTTTTATTTTGGCAGTAATTGGCTATGAGTTTCTCAGCGATTCCATAAGCAGATTTCAAAGCCGGGAATCTGTGTCATATGGAACCATTGCCATTGTTATAACCATTGCCTCAATAGCTGTTAAGGAGGTATTAGCTCAATACGCTTTTTATCTCGGGCGCAAACACGATAATGCGGTCATATCAGCTGACGGCTGGCATCACCGCACCGATTCATTATCATCCGTAATTGTTTTGATCGGTATTTTGGTAACAAGGTTCGTCGATGGTTTATGGTGGATGGACAGCGTATTGGGGGCATTCTGCGCGCTGGCCATCTTCCTTGCTGCTTTTAAGATTATGACGCAGGCCATAACAAAAATACTTGGCGAAGAGCCCAAACAGGAACTGATTGATGCCATAAGCCGTGAGGTAAAACAACTGCTGGGCACCGACTTGGAACTGCATCACTTTCACCTGCACAACTACGTTTCACATCAGGAACTAACCCTGCACGTGATGCTCGATAAAGCATTAAGCATCAAAAACGGGCATGACACCGCAACGCTCATTGAAAATATGGTCAAGGAAAAGTTCAATATAGACGCAACAATTCATATTGAGCCGTTGGACGAGCAAAAATGAACAGCCGAAGCGTTAAGCTTTTAATCCCTTAGGGCGCCATGGCCATCCAAATTTGGCGGCGTTATTGAAATATTATGTCATATGAAACGTTTCAAAGTTTGCGTTTCACTTTGTAAGCCAAAAAACCAGTCCAAATCGACGTGGATGAAATGCCAAAGCTTTACGACACCGCAAAGTACCTTGGCAAATTGCCTCAAATTACCATAACAAAACCCCTCAAAACACCGTAATTTGTTTAGAAATCTCAACAGCGCCATGCGCGGCGGTTTCCTCATCCAATACCTCATTCTGTCGCAAGTTTTGACAATCCACTTTCTGTAAGAAATCCAGTGTGCTATGCTTTTATCAAAGAGGGTTCAGCATGAAACCACATGCTATACTAGAACTTAGATTTTGAAAGTTGAGAGGACTAAGCTAATGGCCAAAAATAGATTTATCAATGGTAAAAAGGGTGTTTTTGACGGAACAAAAATCATTACCGACACCAAGACAGGTGTACAGTATCTTTTTGCTTACTCAGGTTATGCCGGCGGGCTCACTCTTCTTGTTGATAAGGATGGCAAACCCATAGTTGACCATGACGCTATTGTAAAAGATGTTGACTAGCTTTTTCCATGGAAGTCAGCTCTGCTTGAAGCAACCACTGGCGACACAATGCAAATTCTGTTTCTAGAAGTACACTTCGTCTTTCTAGAAGTCAATGCTTCTATGGGCATTTGAGTCTATAACAAAGCCTCATGGTACCATGAGGCTTTGTTATACTTCGCAGAGTTGTATTTGGTTAAGCGTTTCGTTTCTTGCGCGCGACAAGGAAGACCGCACCACCGATAGCCAACACGGCCACCACGGCAAGACATATCCACAGCCATGTCATGTTGGCCTTGGTTTTTAACGCCGCAGTGGCATCTGCTATAGCTTGTGCAGTATCATCCGCCTCGGCTTGAGTTACATTGGCTTTAGTGCGTTGCAGTGTTTCTGCCTTAGCAATGGCCTCCTGTAAGGCATCCCACGTATCATCGGTGTATTTACCCTTCTCTATGCCTTTGGCGTCAGAGATGGCATTATCCAGCCCCGAGAAATCAACTGCTATCACAGCTGCGGAGAAGCCAGACAAGGCGGAGTTAAGAGCGTTATAGGCATTATTTATAGCATTCTGCGTATTGGACGTTGCCGCTGTATCTGCCACGGATTGTGCCGCCGCAATGGCAGCGGATAAGGCGTCCACCGATGCCTGTGTATATTGCCCATCACCTACACCTACTACGGCGGAGTTTTTGGTGTTGTTGACTTGGGTTATAAGCGTTTCCAAGGCATCCTTATCAAGCACATTTACAGACACTGAAATAGTAAGTGAAAGATAATTTGTGCTGTCAGTCGGATTAAAGACTACGTTAAAGTTGCCGCTTGTAGAGGGTGTCATCGTGGGAGTAGCCCATGCGAAAGAGCCAGCGACATTGGCAGTGCCACCGCTAATGGCAGAGACTGATAGGGCTTGTCCCTTATAAATGTTGGAAGCCGTAGGCGTTGTGGTAATTACAGGCGCAGCTTTGCCAACAGCAATGCTCAATGATACACCCGGTACAGTGTAGTAATTGGCAATATCAGCAGGAGTAAAAGTAGCGAGGTGAGTTTGTGTGCCGACGTTGCCAACGGAGGTAGTGTCTGGTTCATCCCATGTCCAACCGGATGGAATGGTAACGCCGGATAATGTAGCACCATAAGCGGCAGTTAAGCCGGCAGGGATGGTAATGGTCGGTTCAGCTTTGCCAACCACAATGCTCACGGATATACCGGATACTGTGTTGTAGTTGGTTGTGTCATTCGGTGTAAATGTAGCGGGGTGAGCTTGTGTGCCGACGTTGCCTACGGGAGTGGTTAAAGCCTCATCCCATGACCAGCCAGTAGGAAGTGTAACGCCGGATAAGGTAGCACCATAAACGGCAGTTAAGCCTGTTGGTACCGTATATGCGGGGTTAGCATTGGAAACCTCTATATTTAATACTCTGATTGCCGTGTTGTAATTGGCTGTGTCGGCCGGTGTGAATAAGGCTGGATGCCGGATTGTTCCCACAGGACCTACACTGTTACTCCCGGGCTCAGTCCACGCCCAGCCGGTAGGAAGTGTAACACTGGATAACCTATCACCATAAGTAGCCGTTAAACCTGTTGGGACTGTATAAGTCGGATTGGCTTTGTTTACAGTGATGCTCACGGATATACCCGATACTGTGTTGTAGTTGGCTGTATCAGCAGGAGTAAAAGTAGCCGGGTGAGTTTGTGTGCCGGCGTTGCCTACGGGAGTGGTTAAAGCTTCATCCCATGACCAGCCAGTAGATAGGGTAACACTGGATAAAGCATTGCCGTAAGTAGCAGTCAGACCTGTTGGTACCGTATAGGTCGGAGTAGCTTTGGCGATAGTGATACTTACGGATATATCGGATACTGTGTTGTAGTTGGCTGTATCAGCAGGAGTAAATGTAGCCGGATGAGTTTGTGTGCCGACGTTGCCTACGGGAGTAGTTAAGGCTTCATCCCATGACCAGCCAGTCGGTAAGACAACGTCGTCAAGCGTATCGCCATAAACAGCAGTTAAGCCGGTCGGTACTGTATAAGTTGGATTCCCCTTGTTTACAGTGTAACTGATTGAATCCGAAGCGCTTTCGTTATATGCATCACCGTCAAATGACGCAACGAATGTGTAATCCCCAGCGTTTGGAGCAGCTATGGTAACAATCGCAACTCCGGCGGCATTTGTAGTTACTGTTGTATTTGGTGCAATACCTGTTCCTGTAAACGTAATCGTTTTACCGGCGTTATTGCGAGCCGCACCGGAAAGAGTTGCCGTCAATGTAATCTCGCCAATGGGATATGAAGGGCTCCCCGCAGGGCTCACCGTTAGATCTAGAGATGGTGTGTATTTGTCTGGCATGGAGCCAAGATTAAAAGTGACTTGCACAGGTAAGGAGCGGTTTGTGTTGGTGCCATCACCGACTTGTCCGTATGAGTTCTGCCCACAAGCCCAAAGCGTCCCATCACTTTTCAGTGCAAGCATGTGAGAATATGCTGCAATGGCAACAACATCAGTCAAACTTGCCTGCATGGGCGTATCGCTACCTGTGGTAGTGCCATTGCCAAATTTACCGTAGCCGTCAACTCCGCATGCCCAAACAGTGCCATCACTTTTCAATGCAAAAGACGTATTACCTGCTCCTTCAATTGCAATAGCGTCTGTAAATCCGTCTATGCCTCTATGACCGGTAGCGGTGCCAGTTCCCCAAGATTTCACTGTACCATTGGATAATAAAGCTAACGAGTGCCATGCACCTACAGAAATTGCACTCACGTTGCTCAAACCTGACACCTGTACTGGCATCTCGCGTTGTATATTAGTGCCGTCTCCTAATTGGCGTTCAGCATTACGTCCCCAAGCCCAAACAGTTCCATCACCCCTCAAAGCAAGAGAAAAGCGACCAGAGGCTGCTATGGCTGTAATATTGCTCAAGCCTGACACTTGAACAGGCGTATAGCGGTCTGTAGTAGTTCCGTCTCCTAATTGGCCTTCTGAATTATTCCCCCAGGACCAAACAGTCTTGTCGCTCTTTATTGCAAGCGAGTGTCCTCCTGCAGAAATTGCTATAACATCAGTCAACCCAGATACCATAACTGGATAAAGGCTATTTTCAGTAGTGCCATTGCCTAATTTACCGGATGAATTCCATCCCCAAGCCCAAACTGTACCATCGCTTCTTAAGGCAAGGGAATAATAGCTTCCTGCATCAATTGCTATTACTCCTGTCAAAACAACACCCGGTGAGGCCATAACCTGAACAGGATTGCTGCGGTTTGTAGTTGTGCCATCGCCTAACTGCCCAAGATTGTTCTGACCCCAAGCCCAAACAGTCCCATCGTTTTTAAGAACTAACGAATGTGTATATCCAGTAGATATTTCAGCAATGTTGGTCAGGATTAATACCTGTACAGGCCTGCTGCGTCTTGCAGTAGTGCTGTCGCCTAATAGTCCGTAGTTATTACTTCCACAAGCCCAAACTGTGCCGTCGTTTTTCAATGCGAGGAAATGAGAGCCTCCTGCATCAATTGCTATTACTCCTGTCAAAACAACACCCGGTGAGGCCATAACCTGAACAGGATTGCTGCGGTTAGCGCCAGCACCATCTCCTAATTGCCCGGAGCCATTACTTCCCCAAGCCCAAACTGTGCCATCGTTTTTTAGAGCAAGGGAGTGTGTATCTCCACCTGCGATAGATAATACACTATACAAGCCAGATACCTGAACAGGATTGCTGCGGTTTGTAGTAGTGCCATCGCCCAGTTGACCGAAAAAATTATATCCCCAAGTCCAAACCGTACTGTCACTTTTAAGTGCTAACGAATGGACATATCCACTTGCTATAGCTATTACACCAGTCAAACCTGATACTTGCATTGGAGTCTCGCGGTCTGTAGTAGTGCCATCGCCTAATTGCCCGTAATTGTTTCGCCCCCAAGCCCAAACCGTACCATCGTTTTTTAGAGCAATGGAGTGTGCACCTCCACCTGCGATAGATAGTACACCATACAAGCCAGATACCTGAACAGGATTGCTGCGGTTTGTAAAAGTACCATCTCCTAATTGTCCGGCTGAATTACGTCCCCAAGTCCAAACCGTACTGTCACTTTTAAGTGCTAACGAATGGTCATATCCACTTGCTATAGCTATTACATTGGTCAAGCCAGATACTTGCACAGGCGTGTAGTGATCTGTGGTAGATCCGTCGCCTAATTGACCTAAATCATTTCTACCCCAAGCCCAAACAGTACCATCGCTTTTTAGTGCAATAGAGTGATAATTTCCACCGGCTATAGCTATTACATCGGTTAAGCCAGATACTTGCACAGGTAAGGAGCGATTTGTAGTTGTGCCATCGCCTAATTGCCCGTAATTGTTTCGCCCCCAAGCCCAAACAGTACCATCACTTTTTAGTGCAAGAGAGTGATCGTAACCACCTGCAACCATTGGGAAGACGTCAGGTTCAGCCGCACTTACTTTGCTCTGCATAAGTGGCGGTAGGCCAGTTAGCAATAATGTGAGTGCCAACGCGGATGCTAATGTTGCCATGAACCATCTTCTTAGGTGGAGTTTTCCGTTAATGATTTTCACTTTTTTGACCTCCTGTAATATGAAAGTGCAACCCAGCGATGTACAATATTATGGTTAGACGAATATCTTTTCTAGCTTTCTAACCGACTGTAAAAGACGGTCTACTTCTGCGTGAATAGCAGGGTCAACAGGCTCATTAAGCCTAATCTCAACAGGTTCGGCTTCTTTGCGAATATACTCACAGATTTCTGAAGAAGTCATGCCTTTCTGCATTTCGTAATGCCACGTTCTGATTTTGTGAATATCTTCAACCGTGAAAGCGGGGCTTATTTCTGGTATCGGTATATTATTCATTGTCAAAATCTCCTGATACGAGCATTGTAGGGGTGCAAATTATAATATCTTTAAACCCCTCAGATGCTGAAATTACTTTTGTGCCTCTAATCGTTTTAGCATTTACCATGTGGTGGAAATTCCAAGATACGACAATATCACAACTAGACATCAGCGCAGCAGCGATATGACGGCAATCATTAACGCTCTTACTTGTTAAAACACCGAACTCAATGAATTTACTTGCAAGATTGATTAAGTCGTCGCTTGGTTCTACTTGGGCATATTTAATTCGTTTGAGAAAATCCATAAGAAGACTTAATTTAGGTTCTTGGCAACGCGCCAATTCATCAAATACTACACGTGACAGCACGATATCGTAATCCCCATCCAGTATGTGAGCCCAAAGCTGCAAGGAATGCGCCATCATAATTGGCTCGGCAGGCTCATTCAAGTGACTGATATACGAGGAATCAAGGTATAATCTCTGCTTTCTCATCTTCCCCATATTTTACTATTGTGTATGCGCTAAATCAACTCATTGTTCTGTAAGATATGGAGTAAAATGGCCTAATTTCGACCAAATATGCCGATACAAAAATGATACATAAAAATGGAAAAGCCGAATAAATCTCGACAAAACGACATAATGTTGAAGGAATTCACGCTCAAATATAAGTCAAAAGATATGAAATTGAAACGAGACCGTAGACAGGGAGTAAAAAAGTGTTTTATGGTCGGCATCCTTTTTGCTCATCATGTAAGGCGTGCTTTTGATTTTCTTGTAGCTTTTCTGCGACGGCACGATTTAGAGTTTCACAATCCTGTCTGCTCTGATTTTCTTTTGCTCTGCCATTTTCCTCTGTCCCCAAAATGAAGTTCGCCGATACAATTTTACCATTCCGATGCAACTGTTTTCTTATGCGTCGTGCTCGGTGTTGTGATCGGGCTGGGGGGCTCTCTTTTTGAGGCCGGAAATTGTACCCGTGGTGGATGGAACCTCACGCATGCAGGAGATAGTAGCGTGGGTCCACTGGCGAAAGCTCCGGCAAGCTACAGTGGGCTTGGGGGGAATTAAACCCATACGGATTTTCTGACAGACTGCAACATGTGTTCAACTTCTGCCTCAACAGCCAGATCGTCAGGCTCAGCCAGCTCCGGATTCAAAGTGCGCTGCTTCCCTGTTAGTAAATTCGAAGATTTCCTCAGGGGACATCCACTTGTAAATTTCGTCATGCCATGCTCTAATTTTATATATATCCTAAAAGCAGACTAATGCATTTTACAAGAGGACTTTTATGAAATTCGCAGTCAGATATCAATCCAGAGGCGGCAATACACGCGCTGTGGCTGAGGTCATCGCTGAAAGCTTGGACGTTGAAGCGCTTTCAATTAGCGAGCCGGTGGCAGAAAGCGTTGACGTATTGTTTTTGGGCGGCGGCGTATATATGTGGGATATTGATGCGCAGTTAAAACAGTTTATGCACCAGCTTGCACCAGACAAAATCGGGCAAATCGTGCCTTTTTGTACCGGCGGGAGTATGAAAACGGCAATTGGCAAAATACGCCAACATGCCAGCAAGTCCAGAATAAATGTGAGCAAAAAATGTCTCGGTCTTAGATTGTTTTTGCAGGGAAACGTTTTGCTTCGTCGCAAGGGTGGGCATTTAACAGACAAACAAATAGCACGAATCAAGACATTCACATCTGAGGTTTTGGCTGGGTTATAAGCATTTCTCGTTTGGTACAAAAAGCCCTGAGTTTGCGTCTCAGGGCTTTTGCTGTTTACGTGGTTTTGGAACGTGTCGCCTTTATTCTTCGTCGGGCACCTCTTGCAGCATGATAATTGCCCGATAATGCGAGGAAACCTTGCCGGCGACGATTGAAACCGGCTTTGTCGCGTCAAAATCCTCAGCGCATTCCTTGGCAATCTTTAAGGCTTTGCTGACGCGCGTGTAATGCGAGACTCCTTTGGGCTTTGTTTTGGGCAGCCTATATCCACTCTTAATAAGCTTGGCATATACCAGTGCTTTTGAAACATTCAATATTTCGGCAATTTCGCCCAAATCGAGATGCCCGAATGAGTAAAGCATTTGGCATAATACAACATTCGCCACGGTCTTATCCGTGGTTCTGCCATCGTTCTCCGTAAAGTGAAAGTTGCATTCCCTGCAGGTATAACGCTGCTTGTCATTTACCATCCCGCTTTTAATGTTTTTGGTCGAATTACATTTTTTGCATCTAATCATATATAACCTCTCGTATAATATTGGTCACGGGATTATAGCATAGTTTGGCTTTGTAGTTTTTGCACAGTGTATAGGTATGTTTTGGGGGGAGTGGGTTGTTATTCTTTCACCTCAAACTGCTCAACCAAAAGCCCAAAGCTTGACGAAGATGATACCAGTTTGCTTGGAATAAACATGTGTTTCCAATGCTTAATCTTAAATTCATCAGCATTGAAGTTTACTGCTTCGCAATATCTCACAGCGATAGAGCGTTTTTCGGCCACTTCTGGTGTTCCAATCATAAACTCGCCTTTGACTTCAACGAGATACATGAACTCGGCGGTTTCGGCAACAAAATCTGGTATATAGCGACTGCCATTTCTACGATACAGATTAAATTGTCGAATAGCTGGGCGCATCCATCTTATGACTTGCGGGTCATTTTCACAAACAGTTGCAAAGTATTTTTCATTCAAGCTGCCAAACTTGTACTGCAAGTGTTGTGCCTTTTTGAAGCCCCCGAAAAGGGTTTGTTTAGATTCAGCTGCACTAAGCGGGGTATTTAATGTTTTCTCTGTTTCATTGTACTTTTCAAAATTGTGAGGAAAGATTTCAGTCGATAATTCGCTTATTTCCCCAAATAACGACAGCTTATTGGAGACAAAATGCGCTTTCATTTGCGTGTAGATTTTATCAGCGATATCTTTCTTGTAAAACATCACAATATTCTTGATTTCGCTGTCGGTTAACCTCGTTCTCTGATACGACAAAAAGTCGGCGATTAAATCATCCCGTAAGTCGGCATGCTCGTCGCTGATTTCCGGTTTATTCATGAGCTCTATAGCAATAGTTAATTCTGGTTTAGGAGCAAGGAAAGTCAACCCTGCTGATTTGATGATTTCCACTTCCTGACTGATGAGATTTTGTAGCTGAATATCATTTTGAATTGGCTTGTAGTTCATCTCTGTTGTATCTAATCTGAATGGCTCAAAGTGCCGGTCAGTTTCCCCATCTTCTCTGAGTGTAATTTGAGGAATTATCATTCTGTCACGAGCAATCTCTATTTGGCGTTTGACGATATCGCCTGCAAAGCGGAGGAATATATCCGAAAAGTCTGCCTGTTCCCGTGAAATATCAGCAAGATCTTTTGATTGGAACACTTCTTCAACAATGCGCTCATTATCGATCTCTTCACCGCGGCTCTTGTGCTCCTGAAAAACTCTGCTAACGTTTCTGGTAATTGTGGTTAAAACGGCTTTTTGTTCCGGCGTATATTGCTCACTGTCTTCAATTTCTGCAAATAACTCATTCATGCGGGCTTGGGCGACAGACAGAACGGTAAAGGGTTTTATTTCAGCAATGTTTTCGGCGAAAATAGTATTACCTGCCAGAAATACCCCGTTCGGGTCATTTGCTTCATTAACGATTTCATCAAATCTGTCATGTGCGGTGATTACCAAGGAATCAACTTTCTTGTCGTCGGTACGCTTGCCATATGGAAGCCGCAACCCGCGTCCGACAGTTTGCTCTCGCAGAGTTTTACTTGCAGCAGTACGCAACGGGATGATTGTGTAAAGGTTATTTACGTCCCAGCCTTCCTTGAGAATATTAACGTGGATAACGATTTCAATAGGGTTTCCATACTTTTCGATTTCAAGAAGCCGCTTGATATTATCGTCTTTTTCAGAACCCTTTTGAGCCGAGTGAATAACAAGAGTTCTCCCCTTGTACTGCCCGTTCCTGAAATCGTCGGATTCTATATACCGCAAAACCTTTTCCGCATGGGTGGTATCTTTGCATACTACGAGAGCGAAAGGCTTAACCTTTGGAACGGCGTTATTATTGGCGTAGACTTCCAAGTGAACTTTGATTTCCTCATGGTTTTTGATGCCGTCATCCAGCATCATTTTATCCATGGCTTCGTCGGCGAAGTTGAATACGGCAATATCACGTCGCGTCATGGCATAAGGCGTTTTGGTATAGCCATCGCGAATAGCGCGGCTCAATGGGTATTCATAAACAACATTCTTAAACTTGATGCTTTTACCACTCTGTTCTGTCTGCGGCGTCGCGGTTAGCTCTAATCCCAAAACAGGCTTCAAGTCGTTAATGGCGGCAAAGCCTTTATCGGCGCGGTAATGATGCGACTCGTCCATAATGACAACGAGGTCTTCTTGCGAGGCAAGATAATTGAAATAGCTTTCACCGAGATACTCGGATAACTTTTTGATGTTGCCAAGTTCTTTGTTGAACTTAGCTATATTGAAGATATTGATTTTGCAGCCTGAAGCTTCAGTTGTGAACAACGCGTGTTTATAGTTGTCGCCGGTAATAATATTCGGGCGAGTTATGGCGAAACAACCTACGCCATTGAAAACATATTTAGGGTGGTTTGGGTCGGAGAGTTCTCGTGATAGCTTATCGTAAATTGTAAGATTTGGCGCTACTACAAAGAAGTTTTTGATGCCCTTGACAGTATAAAGATACGTAATAAATGCACCAATAAGTCGCGTTTTGCCGACACCTGTGGCAAGCGCAAATGATAAGCTAACAAAATCCCGTTCAAAGTTTGAGCAAGTCGGGAATAATCCGTGAACAGTATCTAGTGCTTTGCTTAAATCCTGCTCTTTGCAGAGTTCTAATTCATCTAAAATCGCATCAAGTATCTTGAGGCTTTGTTTTTGCGGTGTTCTGAGGCTCATGCAACCGCCGATATAGTTAATATCGTATTCGGAAAAACGGCTGTCTGCTATTCTACTCGTCATCACTTTCTATTTCCGGTACGGAAATTATATTCAGGTTGTAGTTGTCTTTCCCGTACTCACAGCGCCCCAAGAGCATCGGCGGGATTTTCTTTACTCTAATGTTTTTATACATTTTGTTTATGCCGTCATCAAATGACTTTGCGGCAATCACAAGGAATTCACCTTCAAGCAATTCAGATGAAATCTGCGATAAGTATTCAGCGGTTATATGCCGAGTTGTCGTGAAGAGATAGGAGTTTTCAAAACTAGCCTGTTTCCAAAAAACCGCTTCATTAGGAGCGTATGTAAATCCTTCATGCTTGGCAACTGCCGCTGCCAGCATTTCTGCATTGTATTCAGGGTTGATGATTGCGATTCCTAGTTTGTCAGTCTTAATAAGCGTAGGAGCGAGTTCATAGAAGCGATACCCGCCTCCGCCTTGCCATCCTACAGTTTTTGTAATGCCGCCAGCATCCGTTCCGTCGATGACTTTGTCTAAGCGAACTTTGCAGTGAGTATAGGCATGATCGCCCATCTCGATACCAATCCAGCGCCTTCCCATTTTATGCGCTACTGCGGCAGTTGTTCCGGAACCGAGGAAGCTATCGAGGACGAGATCGCCGGGATTTGTTGATAGTTTTATTATTCGCTCTATTAGTTTTTCGGGTTTTTTGCTATTCGCAAAGTCAACCCCGCCCTCAAGCCCTAATGAAAGAAATGATATGTCTGTCCAGATATTTGTTAATATGTCAGAAGGTTTGTATGAATCATCAATATATCTGACTTTGCTTGAATAGAATGCTAAAGTTCTCCCGTTGTAAATAATTATTGAATCTTTAAGGGGCCTTTCAAAAACAAAAAAAGTGTTTTTTCCCAACTTGGATTTTTCAATCATTTCTGCTACTGCTCTTGCGGGTTTTTGTAAAGTATTTAAACTGCAAACACTTTCCTTATTGTGCAATGCAAATATTGATTTAGCTTTGTATCGTATTTCTTTCCAAAAATCGCCAAATCTAGCTTTGTATTCTTTCCAATCCGAAACACCTTCTTGTTTGTAAATTATGTCATCAATTTTACGCATTTTCCATTGAACTTGAGGCTTGTCAAAATTTTCAATATAATTTGAATAATCTTCGCTATAATCGACTTCAACGTATTGTGGTATAAACTGAGCGTAATTCTTGTTTTTTGCGTAAATTATAATATGCTCGGATATATTCACTGGGCAATCATTAATTGAGCGATAGCTTGCGGTTGTGGCAGTTTTAACTGTTACAATATTACAGAAATTGTTGCTTCCGAAAATATCATCAAGAAGCAATTTCAAATGAAACATATTTTCATAGTTGATGGAAATAAAAATAATCCCATCCTTTGATAGTAATCTATGCAGTGTTTCCACTCTTGCTTTCATCAAATTTAGCCAATCTGATACAGGAATGTCGTCTTCGTAGTGAAGATTAGCTGCATTAATGTTATATGGTGGGTCAATATAAATACACTTTACTCGTCCAGCATATTCTTGTTCCAGTGCTTTGAGGGCAAGCAAATTATCGCCGTGAATAAGCATGTTCTCCGAGTCAATATCGCCGTAGCTTTTAGCCTTATCCTCAAGTAGTATTCTCGGCTCTGGCTGAATCGGTGTTTCTTTGCCTATCCATACTAATTCAAGTTTATTTGCCACCCCTATTTCCTCTCGCTGGCTATACTGAAATCTTTTGACGCCCTGCAATCATGCCATATTCTCAACTGAATATGAGATTGCAAACAGTATAGCACTTAATGCGTGCTTGGCTCTATATGCAAAATGCTGCCATGCACTTATGAGCATAGCAGGCGACAAAGAAACAGAACATCGTGAAACGGAAAAAGGCTTGCTGTTTTTATGAGCAAGCCTTTTTCCGTTTCCTACATTCGAGATTAGGCTTTATATCCGCATTTGGGACACACGCCGTTTTCGTTTAGCGCAATACCGCACTTCGGGCAACGCGCCAATCCCTTTCTCGGCTCGTATTCTTCTACCGCGCCGTTTACTCCACTTGTAAACGTGAGTTTTACGATGTTCAGCTTATCTTTCAGCAAATCGTAAACGATTTTTATCATACCCTCAACGGTCATTGTTTCTTTGGTAACCACCAGCCGGGAATCAGGGTACGCCGTGGCAAGTTCAGTTTTGAAAACCTCACCTTTCATTGTATTTTGCGGTGTGCCGTTTTTAATGCCCTGCGCTTCGTACACTCCGAGTATTGCCGGGAGCAGCGGGTCATCTTCACGTAAGACAAGCGCATGGTCAAAGTTTTTTAGTACTTCCCAAGCGGTTTTCTTGACTTCATTGCAGGGGAATACCATATTAACCCCCATGTTAATGGTATCCTCAACTTCGATCGTCAGTATTCCCGTATGCCCGTGAAGATACTGTGCTTCGCCCTTAAACCCATAGAACCTGTGCGCATACTGCAAGTCGAGTGTTGTAAAGCTTCTCATAGTAACTCTCCTATTTTCTGGATGAATAACGCAACTTTTGTGTTTGCTATCCAGTATTGTATACAGCCTATCACATAAATGTATAAATTGCTACACTAACTTTGCACCAAGTGGCACTATCCCAATTCTCCCAATGCTTTCAAGACCGGTGTATCAAGTGTTATTATATAGCGAGATTTTTTCAGAGGAGTAACCTATGTCTGAAGTGCTGGGCAAAATGGAAAAACCGGAGGCTGCGCAATTCAAGGATGGGCGCAAGCTGTTCTTTGTGCCGCTTATTGTCACACCGCTGGGGGAAGACGAAACAATTACGGGTTTGGTCACACAGTATTGGAAAGAGGTGGCAGAGCAACTCAAAAATCTTGAGAACAAGCTTTCGCAGATCAAACGTATCTATCACGAATTACTGCCGGGTGAGGAAAGCGTCAATCAGCTGGAGATGATGAAAATCGGCAGCTTTGGCATAGTGCAATCACTTATTTCCGATGGTGCTGAAATTTGCGCCATTGAGGATGACGAAATCATGCGCGAGTTTCTTGACTGGAACCTGTGCTTGTCCATGCAGCTGCAAAGCTCCAAGGTTTTCAAAAAGCTATATGATTTCTTTCAGGAATCCGTAAGTCAGCGCAACGAGCATTTGGCAAAGCGTATTGATGAAACGCTGCAGGGCGATGAAAGCGCAGTGTTGTTTATGCGCGAGGGACACCGCGTGCAGTTCCCAAGCGACGTGCAAATATTCTACGTTGCCCCGCCGGCACTTGATGCCTTGCAACGCGCCCTGCGCGAGCAGCAGGAAAAGGCGCACAAACATGAGCCGGATAGTTCTGAGCAAGAGAGTTCGGATGCTAAGCCTGAACAGACAGATGCTGCGGCAGACGCTGCGTCATAGACTATAAGGCAAGCTTGCGCTGGAAATGGCAAAAGCTGCGGCGGTGTATGGGGGATAGTCCTTTTCCCTCAATGCACCGGAGGTGCTCGCGCGTGCCGTATCCTTTGTTGCGGCTTAGCCCGTATCCCGGATACTGAGCATCCAGCGCCTGCATCATGCGGTCGCGTGAAACCTTGGCTATGATGGATGCGCAGGCGATGGAATAACAAAGGGCGTCGCCATGGGTAATACTCTTCTGCGGTAGCGCCAAGTCGGATAACTTTATGTAATCTACTAGCAGGCTGTCGGCAGCTGGACTTAGCTGCATAACGGCCTCTTTCATTGACTGCTTGGTGGCGCGTGCGATACCGATGGAGTCGATTACCTCGTGTGATACTATCCCTGTGCCGACTGACAGCGCCGCCTCATTAATGCACACAAACAGGCTCTCGCGCTGCTTCGCGCTGAGTTTCTTCGAGTCGCGCACTTCACGCAGCCATGCAGCCTTAAGTCCGACCGGAAGTATGACTGCTGATGCCACAACCGGACCCGCAAGGCACCCGCGTCCTACCTCATCTACTCCGGCGGTGAGTACAAATCCGGCGCTTTGGAGGAGGTTTTCCTCATCAAACGTGGGGCTTGTGTCTTGCTTGCGTGTGCTCATAGTGCTCTCTAAAGTATAAACTTTTGTTTGGCGGCTTGCTATTCCGCGATGGCGTCAAATGGACAGTTGGGAACTATCTGAGGGTAAAACCACGAAACAGGTTTTCAAGTGTGTATAACGCCGTCATGTGAATACTGTCTGGAGCATGCTGCCCAATAATGAGGAATAAGTATCCCTCCATTGCTTAATATGCAGATTGAGCATAGTATCGCTGGTTGAACTGACTTAAACATAATAGTAGAATGTATAACACGGAGTTTGCTATAAAATGAGAAAACAGAAGATTTACCTTGAATCAACAATGTTCAACTACTATCTTGATGAAGACAGGGATGCACATAAAGCTACTGTGGAATTATTTAACAGCATTGCCGAGAAGTATGAGGCCTATACTTCTGTTTATGTGATTGCTGAATTGCAAAAGGCATCACCGGAGAAATATAGAAAAATGGTTGCGCTCATAGCGATTTAATATACAAGTTTTTGCTCTTGATAGAGAAGCTGAGCAATTGTTAGCATGAATTTTGAACACATTGTGAAACTCAAAACAAA
>Ga0082212_10003146_pt1 | contig 23569 bp, 12 predicted proteins | sample TergutNt197P3_FD_71548 | JGI IMG/M metagenome (GOLD analysis project Ga0082212, IMG submission 71548) | Neocapritermes taracua P3 segment gut microbial communities from Petit-Saut dam, French Guiana - Nt197 P3 | ecosystem: Host-associated > Arthropoda: Insects > Digestive system > Gut ... | reverse complement strand
AAGACTGAATCTATTTACATGCATTTGAAATTGTGATCATTTGCTTTCATTTCATATCGGTCTTATTTCACATTTTTCCTGTTCTTTTGTTTTTGACTCCTGCCCTCATTCCTTACAAAGAAGTTACTTTGTTTTGTTCAAAATGTGCCAGACAGTTTTGACTAAGTCTGTACATTCCTCATATAATTGTAGTCCTGTGGGTCAGATTGTAGTTTCTTCTTCCTCTTGCATTGTCACAGTTAAATGGCTAAACCAGATTCTTGAGAAAATGAAGTTGGAGTTTGGCCTTTTTTAAACTTCTTGTCTTCCTTTCAGGAGCTGGTCAGATGCTTTGTTACTGAAACTTTCCTGTCATGATTGTGGGGTAATGATGGGTTAAAATAAAACAGCACACTAATGCAGGCAATTAAACAAGCATCCTGTCAGTAACAACTGCAACACAATGCAGTGAGGGGCTGCAAGTACACTGTCACCCAGCAGTTTGTCTCCTCCAACTCTGCCTCTCAGTGCTTTCATTCCTGTATGAAAAAAATTGGCACCTTTTTCAAAAAGTTTATTAATTTAATATTTCTTTATCTTCGGGGAGTGACGGGTGTGTACTGCTGACATTGCATAATTAGGGGTGTTTCTGTACTCCGAGTAATTGTGAGTTGGCTGTAATATACCTTACATACAGGTGAAGGAGGTGGTCGAGGGACTAAACGACGGAAGAAAACTGAAGAATCTGAGTCCAGTGAGGAAGGGAGTGATGAAGAGAGACCAAGAAAGAGGGGACGACCCCGTGTAACTCCTCGTGAGAATATTAAGGGATTCACAGATCAAGAAGTAAGTTATGTTAAAACAGTAAGTTGGTATATCTAGAATCAATCTTGCATATTCATTAAGTGGCTGCTTTTTAGGAGAACACCTTCTCGAATCAGGAGTTGATTCTATGAAACTTCTGGACTTTTTTCAGTTGCTACTATTTGTGACAGTTAACTCTTCATGAAAAAGAGCATGTAACCATTTACACATAAATTCTGTTTATAATGCTTGGTCTAATCAGTAAGTCTTCATTTTCAACTACTTCCTCTGTCATTTTTTTATTAGATATTTATTAAATTATATTATATTTTATAATAAACCAAATTAAAAAAAAGAATTTTATATTTTTTTATCTTAAATTTAAATTAATAAATATTAATGTATTTTATAATCACAAATTGATAATTATTAAGTAATAGGTGCTTTAATGTCAGCAAAAAAAGAAATAGCTATTTATATATTAATAATCATTGTAGGATTAATAATAGCTCAACACATGAATGTCGTCGTTTCTGAAAGTATGGAACCTGTTTTTTTCAGAGGAGATATAGTAGTTGTTGAAAAAACTAATTTCATTGGAATTCAGGAATTTAATCCAAATGATGCACAAATTGGGGATATAGTAGTATATAATGCTGCGTGGTTCCCAAATCCAGTAATTCATAGAATAATAAATGAAACAACTGTTAATGGATCTAAATATTTTGTAATAAAAGGTGATAATAACCCTGTTCCAGATCCTTATTATGTATCGCCAGAACAAATCACTGAAAGAGTAGTAACGATTGGTGATCAGCCATTTATAATACCAAAAATAGGTTATATAACTATATGGTTAAAAGGATTATAATTAAATGGATTAAATGGATTAAATGGATTAAATGGATTAAATGGATTAAATGGATTTATTTTTTAATCTTTTAATTTAATTTTTTATAAATTTTTATATAGTCTTTGTAAATTTTATATAATTTTTAATATTTTTATATAATTTTTAATTAATATATATAATTTTTATACAATTTTTTATAATTTTATTAATAATTTATATAATATTTTATATAATTTTTTATTTATAATTTAATATTTAATAATTATTTTTATAATATGGTGAATTATGTACTTTGAAATCAAAAATGAAGCTTTAAACTCCTTAAAAATAGCTATTGAAAAGCTAAGCTATGAAATTCCACAAGATATAAAACTTGAATTTCCACCAAATCCAAAGATGGGTGATTTAGCTACTACTGTTTCTTTTCAATTAGCTAAAGAATTAAAAATGAATCCAATGGATATTACCAATAAAATCATGGATATAATTGAAATTTCAGAGATTTTTGAAAAAGTAGAAGCTAAGGGACCATATATAAACTTTTTTATTAACTACAACATTTTTTCAAAAAAACTTCTTGAAACTGTAGAGGATAGCTATGGTAATCTTCCATCAGTTAATAAAAAGATTATCTTAGAACATACTTCAGCTAATCCAAATGGACCTCTTCACATCGGCCATATTCGAAATGCAATTATAGGAGATTCTTTAAAACATCTTCTTAAAGCCTCTGGATATGAAGTTGATACTCAATATTACGTTAATGACATGGGCCGTCAAATAGCTATGATTGTTTTTGGAATAGAAAAACTTGGTTTAACCATTAGTAATGATTTAGATGGAAGTCCTAATTTAGATGATAAAATAGACCATCAAATTGGAAATCTTTATTTTAAAGTTAATCAGTATATAAATGCCAATGAGGATCAGAAAGTAAAAGTTGATAATTTAATTAAATTTTATGAATCAGGGGAAGACCCTGGCCTTGATAAAGTCTTTGAAAAAGCTGTTAACCAGTGTCTTTTAGGTGTAAAAGAAACTTTAGCTAAACTCAACATTGAACATGATGAATTTGTTTGGGAAGGCCAATTTGTTAGAAATAAAGATGTAGATTTAGTGGTTGATGGATTAATAGCTAGTGGCCATACAAAAGAAGACGAAGTTTTATTTTTAAATCTTGAAGATTTTGGAATAGAGAAAGAGCTTGTTTTAAGAAGGTCGGATGGAACTTCACTTTATTCAACAAGGGACTTAGCTTATCACTCCTGGAAATCATCTCAGGGAGACATTGTTCTTGATATTTTAGGTTCAGATCATAAGTTAGCTATTGATCAAATTAGTATAGCTTTAGAACTTATAAAAGAAAAAGCTCCTGAAGTAATATTTTATGAATTTATAAATCTTCCAGAAGGTTCAATGTCTACAAGAAAAGGAGTCTTTGTTTCTGTAGATGAACTTATTGAAGAAGCTATCAGAAGAGCGAAAGAAGAAGTTCAAGCTAGACGTTCTGATTTAACAAATGAGGATATAGCTAAAATATCTGAAGAGATTGGCATCGGAGCTATAAGATATTATATTGCACGCCTATCTCCTGAAAAACACATTACTTTTAAATGGGATGAAGCTCTAAGCTTTGAAAGAGGTTGTGCTTCTATTCAATATGCTCACGCCCGTGCTTGTAAGCTACTTGAAAAAAGTGGTGAATTTGATATTGAAGCTTCAATTCTTCATTTAGAAAGTGATAAAATCGAAGAAAGTTGGACTCCAAATGAAGTTGAGATGGATCTTATTAGAACAATAGCTAAACTTCCAGTAGTAATTGAAGAATCAGCTAATATTATGAGAGTTCATCCAATAGCTCAATATGTTCAAGACCTTGCAGGAGCATTTAATAAATTTTATAAATCAGAACAAGTAATTGGGCATGAAAATCAAATAGCTAGACTTTTATTAGTGGATAAAGCACGAATAGCTATTAAAAATAGTTTAGGATTGCTGGGAGTAGCTGCTCCTAATAAAATGTGATTTAATTATTATTATAAATTAATTTTTTTATTTTATTATTTTTTTCAAAAAAAATTCAAGATTATATATTATTCTATTTGGATTCAAAAGTATCCAAAGATATATATACTATTGGATACAAAAATATCCAAAACCATATTAAATTATTGATAAAAAAATATCTTAAGCCATTATATTATGGATACAAAAATATCCAAGTATATAAAAACATAAATAATTTTTCGTGATACAATGGATAAAGAAGGAATAAACACTTATATTTATAAAAAATTAGAGGAAACTCCTGAATTATTAAAATATGAATTAACAACCAATAATGAACCTTTAGAATATAGAAATTCCTACTTTAAAATTAAGAAACATGTGGATGATTTTTTAGGAGGATACATTGAAAATAGATTCATTACTTTAGCTGGTTTAAGAGGAGTTGGCAAAACAACTATTTTATTACAAATATATGATTACTTAACTAATGAAAAAAACATAAACAAAAATAGAGTACTTTACATTCCAGCTGATGAAATTGAAGATTATATAGGAAGTAACTTATTTGAAGTCATAAATACTTTTATTGAAGAAGTACATAAAACAAGCCCAGTAAGTTTAGAGAAAGAATTGTTCATTTTAATTGATGAAGCCCAATATGATAAAAATTGGTCAAAAACAGGGAAAATTATCTATGACAAAACAAAAAAAATATTTTTTATCTTCACTGGTTCTTCTGCACTAAACTTTGAAATGAATGTTGATGCTGTAAGAAGAATAAAAAAAGAGTCTGTTTTTCCCTTAAATTTCCTTGAATATAATAAATTAAAAAATAAAATATATCCACCAGAAGATTATGAAAAAGCATTTATTAATTTAATATTAAATGGAAATGAAACAGGGGAGCTAAATGATGACATACTAGAAATTATGACAAAAAAAGAAAATGAACTGAGAAATAAACTAATAAAAAAAAATAATTCTCTTAAGAAAGAATATGAAAAATTTTTAATTCAAGGAACATTCCCATTTGGACTAAAAATTAAAGATTTTGAAATTCACAGAAGAATCTATAACATGATAGAAAGAATTATAGAAAAAGACATATTTTCATTAAAGTCCTTTAATACAAATACAAGATCTACAATATCACAGATTATTACATATCTAGCATTACAAGATCCTGGAGGAACTTCTGATATAAAATTAGCAACAATTTTAGCTAAATCTAAAAAATCTATTAGAGAAATTTTAAACACTTTAGAAAAAACCCATTTAATATTTTCTGTAAAACCATTTGGGGGACCTGGAAAACAGGTAAGAAAACCATGGAAATATTTTTTCCTCTCACCATCGATTAACACATCAATAAGATATAGATTTGGCAAATATAGAAAAAATGATAGAAAATTTTTAGGACTTTTAGCTGAAAACTATGTTGCTTCTTTCTTTTTCAAAATAAAAGAAACAGAAAATTACTATTTAAATATCTACTATGACCCATCAGAAAATGGAGTCGATTTTTTGCTAGAAACAATTGATAATATTATTCCAGTAGAAGTAAGCATTGGGAAAAAGGATAAAAAACAAATTACAAAAGCAATAAATCAATATAAATCCAATTATGGAATTATAATTTCAAACACAACTGAACGAATTAAAAAAAAGAAAAATATTCTTTATATTCCACTAGTTTCAGTCCCTTGATTTTATTTATAATTTTTTTTTAACTTTTTTATATTTTTTATTTAATTTTTATATTTTTTATTTAATTTTTATATTTTTTATTTAATTTTTATATTTTTTATTTAATTTTTATATTTTTTATTTTTATAAAATATATACAAGTATAGCTAGTGTCTACCAACACACTTTTTTATAGGAAAATTTAAATATTTTCCAGCATAAACTTATTTAATAATTAAAAAATTCTATTTTATAAAATAAGATGAGTGATTGGAGGATACTTTCATGGAAAAAAATAATGGTTATAAACAAAAAGTTTTTATTCTTTTTGTAGCTATTTTATTTATTTGTACAGTAGCTATTAATTTAAATAATGTAAATGGAGCTAATTACACAGTTGCTACATATGGAAATGATACTACTGGAGATGGGGATGATACTAATCCTTTTTGTAGTCTTGGCTTGGCTATCGATAAAACAAATAATGGAGAGGGTCAAGATAATATTATTATAAAAAATGGTACTTATAAAACTTATGGGTCAAATAATAATGTTACTAACCTTATCATTTCTAAAAATGTAAGTATTTATAGTTCTAAATATTTAGGAGAATCTGATGAAGATACTATTCTCGACGGCGAAAATTGGGGTCACTTTTTCACTATAAATTATGGTGCTACTCTTAATCTTTATGGTATTATATTACAAAATGGAAAAGCTAGCTATCATGGAGGAGGAGCTATATATTCTGATGGTGGAATTTCTAATATATATAATACTAGTTTTATAAATTGTAATAGTGGTGATTACAATGAGGGAGGAGCTATTTTCACAACATCATATTCAAATAATTGGGTTTTTGAAAATGTTAGTTTTTTAAACTGTTCTACTGCATATTCTAGCAACGAAGGAGGAGGTGCAATTTGTAGTTCTGCTTGGTATTGGTCTTTTTTAAATGTTAATTTTACTAATTGTTCTTCTACTAGTTCCTTTGGTGGTGGGGGTGCTATTTATAATACTGGTAAATATTGGTCTTTTGAATATGTCAACTTTATAAATTGCTCATCTTTTGGTGATTGGGGTGGTTCTGGTGGTGCTATTTATGGTGGAATGGGAGCTCATGAATGCTCATTTATTAATACTAATTTTATTAATTGTAGTAGTGTTTCAGGTGGGGCTGTTTATGTTTATGCTCAAAATTATACCTTCATTTCCTGTGAATTTATAGATAACCAAGCTAATGATGGGGCAGCTATTTATCTGACTTCGGGTAGTTGTAATGTAAGTAATTCTGTATTTTCAAATAATGTAGGAAATTATCAACTATATAATTCTGGAGGATCCATAATAGCTGAAAATAATTTATGGGATAGTGATAATCCAAACTCTCAAGTATATGGTTTTACTGTAGAAGAATGGATTGGCAAAACTCTAAATTCAACAAATATTAATGTTATGGATGTTAGTGCTAATTATAGTGATTGTTTTGATTTAATAGCTAATTTATCTTCTTCTGGACTTGGTTTAAATAATAAAACTATAGAATTCTATCTTAACAATGTTTTTATTGGAAATTCTACCACAGATTCTAATGGAATAGCTATATTTACTTACAATGAGCTTCTTAATCCAGGTACTTATAAGTGGTCAGCTAAATTTGGGCATGATTTGTATTATAATTCTTCATCAAGTCTTAATGCTACTATAACTATTATTAATCAAACTGAAGAAGAGTCAGGTGATACTACAATTACTATCCCTAATGATAATAGTAGTCAAAATAGTTCTAATAAATTAGCTACTAAAATATTGCCTTTAGCTACTAATTATTTAGGCGCTTATGGCAATTATACAACTCTAAATGCTATATTATATGATTCTAATAATAAATTATTAGTTGATAAAAATGTAGAAATTTGGGTTGATGGTATAAAGGTAGCTACTGTTAAAACAACAAGTAAAGGATTAGTTAGCTATAATTATAAAGTTAATAAAACTGGTAATTTAGTTGTTGAATTTAAACATCTTGGAGATTCTAGTTATTTGCAACATTCAGCTATGTCAAATCTATCAGTTAAAAAACACTCTAAACTACTGATTATAAACAAAGTTAAAAAAGGAAAAGCTGTTAAATTGATTTCTTCTATTAAGAATAGTGGGCCTGATAAGTTAACAGGAAAAGTTACTTATAAATTAGCTAAAGGTTTAAAAGTTGTTAAAGTGAGTAAAAAGTTAGGTAACTTTAAGTTTAATAAGAAAAAAAGAACAATTACTTTTACTCTTAAAAACTTTGCTAAAAGTAGTAAAAAAGTAGCTAAATTAACAATAACTTTTGATAAATCTATTAAAGGTAAAAAGTATGTTACTAATAAGGTAGCTAGTGGTACTAATACATTTTCTGTTAGTATAAAAAATAAGTAATTTTAATTAATTTCTTATTTTTATTTTTTTTTAAATATTTTTTTGAATATATATTTTTATAATAATTTATATAATAATTTAATATATAATATTTTTTTATATTATAATTAAAGTTATTATAATAATTAATATAGTAATTAAAAATATAATAATAATTAATATTATAATTAAAGAATAAATATATTAAAATATAATATAAAAATTATAATATATAAAAATAAAAATAATAAAGAATTTACTTTAAGAAATAATAAAGAATTTACTTTAAAAAATGATAAAGAACAGCTTTTTGAGCATGTAACCTATTTTCAGCTTGATCTATAATTACAGATTGAGGACCATCAATAACTTCAGCAGTCACTTCTTCCTCACGTATAGCTGGCAAACAATGCATGAATATAGCATCTTCTTTAGCTAATTTCATAAGCTCACTATTAACTTGATATTTTTTAAGGTCATGTCTTCGTTTTTTAGATTCTTTCTCATCACCCATACTAATCCAAACATCTGTATAGACTACATTAGCATGTTTAACAGCAAGTTCTAACTCATCTGTAATCACAATATAAGAATCTTTTTCTTTAGCTATTTTACGCGCAACATGAACTATTTCCTCATTTGGCTCATAACCTACAGGACAAGCTACAGCTATATCCATTCCTAAACAAGCACAAATTAAAATTAAAGAGTTACAAACATTGTTACCATCTCCAACATAGACAAACTTACCATCGAAGTTACCAAGATGTTCTTTTACAGTTAACATATCTGCAAGAGCTTGGCAAGGATGTTCGAGGTTTGTAAGACCATTTATAATAGGAACCCCAGATTCCTTTTCAAATTCAGCTACATCTGCATGTTCAATAGCTCTTATCATTATTCCATCTACATATCGACTCAGGACTTTAGCTGTATCTGAAATAGGTTCTCCTCTACCCATTTGAATTTCATCACTTGATAAGAATAGTGGATATCCACCTAACTCATACATTCCAACTTCAAAAGAAACCCTTGTTCTTGTAGAGGATTTTTGAAATATCATAGCTAATGTTTTATCTTTAAGAGGTTTTTCTTCAATCTTTCCCTCTTTAAAGTCTTTAGCTAAATTCAATATATCATTAATTTCATCTTTAATGTCTGTTACTGATAAGAGACTCTTCATTTTACTTACCTATTCATATTTTCTTGAAGTCTTATTTTTGTTTGTTTTAGTATTTAAATGATAGTAGTTATATCTGGAAATAATCAGTATTTATTGAATTAGTAATGTTGATTGTATTATATTCAATGAATTTTATATCTTTTCATGATAATACTGTTCTTTTCAATATCGAGTATATATTTAAATTTCATCAATTTAATGTAACTCTAAAGTGTTTTTTGCTATTTTCTAAGTTTTCTAAGGTAAACCGTTTCTCTAAGTCTTTTTTGAAAAAGCTCATTTGGATACTATTTCTACCATATAACACACTTAATTTAGGATTATAAACCATAGCTTTATTTTTTTGACCTGCCCAATCACTTCTAATTGATTTAGCAATATCTTCTTCTGTAACATTTTCATTAATCATTATCACATAAGTAGGATCTGGTACCAATGCAACATCATCTTGTTCACGAGATGGTAGCTTATCTATTTCCTCATATTTTAATTTTGTAGTATAAACATTAGCATAATTAACAAATTCTTTTACAGTTTCATAATTTATCTCTTTATCAAATTTACTTATAAAAATATAGCTCCCTTTATCTTTAACTATAACTACATTACTATGTACTGTAACTACTTTTTCGGGTCCTGTAATAATATCGACGATTTTCCATGGTTCATAGTTCATTTTTTCTAAAAGTTTTGAAGTTTCATCTGGCAAACCTGTAAAATCTTTGGAAGTATCATCTATCTCTCTAAATGGTGAAAAATCAAATATACTAGCATCATAATCATCTGCTTTGAATATAGCTAAATTTTCATCATAGATTTTTTGAATTTCTTCTACACTTGCTCCATTTTTCCATGCTTTTCTCACTATTTTATGTAATTTTTTTTTCGAATAAGGGGAATTTAAAACTTCATTAAGAACATCCCCATATAAAATACCACTACCAACTAATTTTTTTACTAGCTCTTTTTCTGGTGTTGTTTTTTTATTAAATAATCCCACTTTTCCAACTCCTTTATTATTATATTTAATCCGACTATTATTGTTTGGATTATTTTTTCATGATTAGTATTGTTTGGATTATTTTTTCATGATTAGTATTTGTTTGGATTATTTTTTCATGATTAGTATTTGTTTGGATTATTTTTTCATGATTAGTATTTGTTTGGATTATTTTTAGCCACGAATCTTTTTTAAGTGATCTATTCTTTTTTGAATCAATTCTTCAGTTCCAATGTCTCTTCTATGATATAAGTTTCCTTCAACATATTGACAAGCTTCCTCAGCTATGGCTTCACTTTCTTCAATTGTATCAGCTATACCTACAATTCCAAGGGCTCTTGATGAGGTGGTATAAACTTTGTCATCTTCTTTTTGATTGACGGCTGCATAGTAAACTTTAGCTCCAAGGGAATTTATTTTATCTTCATCTATTTCAAGAACTTCATCTGAGAATTTTGTTTCTGGATAACCATCAGGTACAATATATTTACAAACTGATGCTTTCTTTTCAAATTCTAGAGGGCCTAAATTTCCGTCTATAATAGCTTTACATACTTCAATCATAGGTGTTTTCATAAGTGGAAGAACATTCATAGCTTCAGGGTCTCCAAATCGTGCATTATATTCAATAAGACGAGGCCCTTCTGATGTAATCATGAATTGTCCATATAATATTCCTTTGTAAGGTTTTGCTTCTTTAGCTATGGCCTTGATTGTTTCTTCCATAATTTTCACAGCTTTATCATATTCTTCTTGGGATAAAAAGGGTAATAGGCCATTGGAATCTGAGTAAGATCCCATTCCACCAGTAATTGGACCGCCGCCACCTTCAAAAGCACATGGGTGGTCTTGAGCTGCAGGCATTGGTGCAAGGTTTTCACCATCAGAAAATGCTTGTAAAGTAAATTCTTCTCCTATAAGACGTTCTTCAATAATTACTTGTGGGAAACCTCCCATTTTAGTATCCATAACTTCTTTTGCATATTCTTTAGCTTCTTGGTTATCTTTGAGGTGTTCACCTACAATTTTAACTCCCTTTCCTCCAGTTAAACCAACTGGTTTAATAACTGCATCTTTTTCGAACTTATCTAAGAAGTTTTCAATATCTTCATAGTTATCAAATACTTTAAAAGTTAAAGAACCTTCAATATTATACTTTTCAAAAAGGTTTCTCATAAATGATTTATCTGTTTCAATCTTAGCTGCAGCTTGATTTGGACCAACACAACTAACATTATTTTTTTCTAATTCATCTACAATACCTTTTCCAAGAGGACCTTCTGGACCAATTACAGCAATTTCGATATTGTTATCCACTGCGTATTTAGCTACCGCTTCAATATCTCCTTCATCTCCTTGTTTAAAGGTAGATATTTTAGCTATACCTGGATTCTTATTTGACATATATGAGTAAAGTTCACAATCATCTTTCAATGATTCACAAATAACATTTTCTCTTGCACCTGTTCCAACAACTAAAACTTTCATCTAAATTCTCCATAAAGTGTTTTTATTTATTATTTTCATAATGTAATGATTTTTAATATGTTATAATGATTTTAATGATTATTTTCTATATATTGTAGATTTTTATATTTTTTTATAATTTTTTATAATTTTTTTATTTTTTTATAAATTTTTATAATTTTTTTTATTTTTTTATAAAATTTTATAATTTTTTTATAATTTTTTTTATTTTTTTATAAAATTTTATAATTTTTTATAATTTTTTTATAAAATTTTTTCAAAATATATTATTTTTATAAAATTTTATAAATTAATTTATAATATAAATTATAATTTTATATTTATACAATTTTATTATTAATTAATATACTATTACATTTATATAATCTTTAAATATATATTAATATATTATAAATTATTAAGTATTTATTCTTAAAATAAATATAAAAAATAAGAATTAATAAGAGAATTTCGATGTTGGAATTAAGTTTAATATCCTTCTTTGACTTTTTTCATATCTATGTTTATTTAGGGATAAGTAAAGTATAATTTTTTATTTATTCAAGATTTTCATGGAAAATATTTTAAAAACATTACTTTCCATCTGCTTGGTCTTTCTTTATATTAGTTAAAAATTATAATTAATAATATTGATTGTTTACAATTACTTTAATACTGCATTTTCGAATTATCGGATAATTGTAGTAAAATCATCGGATGATTTTTAGAAACTGGTTAAATAAGGTTAATATATGGAGTGGGGTAATTTAATGGTAAAAAAATCATATAAAATGAGGATTTATCCTAATAATGAACAAATAAGCATGATAGATAATAATTTTATCGCAGCTCATCGAGGATGGAATTATCTATTAGGGTTTTGTAAAGATATTTATGGAACCATAGTGGTTCATGGTTCATCTATACTAGTTAAACAAGACTTAAGCAAATTTAGTTTAGGAAAAATATATACTCAGTTAAAGAAAAATACCCAAAGTGGTTATGATACTCCAATAATACCTCCTAGCGATAGTAGAATAAAATCATCAATATCAACTTCACTTTCCAATAGCTTCAAACGATTTTTCCAAGGTACTGGTGGTTATCCCAAATTCAAAAGTAAGAAAAACATTAAATACACATATACTACTGATTATTCATCAGGTAGTAAAAAAATAATTGATAAAATAAAAGGAAATAAAATCTTCATCCCAAAATTAAAGTATGTGAAATTTAAAAACTCATATAAAGTGTTAATAGGAGACATCACTAGTTTAACAATCACAAAAGAAGGTAGGAAATACTTACTAAGTATTAATTGTAAAAATGTGCCAGTTAATGATTTACTGAAAACTGGTAAAGAGATTGGTATTGATCCAAATAGTAAAAAGTTAAGTTTTAATAATGGTGTGGAGAAAGATAATCCTAAACCTGACTTAACATTACAAAAAAGAAAAAAATTTCTTAATAAAAGCTTATCAAGAAAAAACTCCAAAAGTAGAGCATTTAAAAAAGTAAAATACACCTTACAAAAATTTTATCGAAAAATCAAACATGTAAGAGAAGACTACAACAACAAACTATCAACAGATATCATAAAAGAATACGACATTGTAGCCTTTGAAGACACTCAAAACGCAAATGTCAATAAGTTTCTAAGTGGTCATTGGAATGATAATGGTTACTATAATCTTAGAAAAAAATTGTCTTATAAAGCAGAATGGTATGGTAAAGAATATCATGAAGTAGATCCATATAATACTACTCAAAGATGCTCAAAATGTGGACATATTGGTAAAATTAAAGTTAAAATAGGGAAAACATACATAATAAAAGATAAAGTTGATAAAACTGTTAAAATGTGGGTATGCCCTAAATGCAATAGTAAACATCACAGAGATATCAATGCTGCACAAAATATTCTTGATAAAGCTTTGAACCGATGGACTGTCGGGAATAGCTCATTAAACCTAAATTCCAAAAGGAGTTTATTAGCATGAGAAAAAAATCTAAAAAATTAGAATCCATGACTTCTTCAAGTCATGGAAAAGTCAAAGGTGGCGAAGCTATTATCAAAGCTCTTATAGAACAAGGTGCAGACACAGTTTTTGGATATCCCGGAGGTCAAGTACTTCCTTTTTATGATATGATATATGATTCTGATTTGAAGCACATTTTAGTAAGACATGAACAAAGTGCAGCTCACGCAGCAGATGGCTTTGCACGAGCTAGTGGAAAAGTAGGAGTCTGTATATCTACTTCTGGTCCAGGAGCTACAAATCTTGTTACTGGAATAGCTACAGCTCACATGGATTCATCTCCAGTGGTAGCTATCACTGGCCAAGTTCCTATTCCCCTTATTGGTAAAGATGCTTTTCAAGAAGTTGACATGCTTGGAATAGCTATGCCTATAACAAAGCATGCTTATCAACCAAAAAATGCTGATGAAATTCCATCTCTTGTTAAACTTGCATTTGATATAGCTCTAAGTGGTCGTCCTGGCCCTGTTGTTATTGATGTTCCTAAAAATGTTCAAGAAGAGGAACTATCTGAATATATTGATGATTCAATTAAAACACCTGGTTACAATCCTACAATTAGAGGAAATCCTAGACAGATAAAAAAAGCAGCAAAATTAATAGCTATTTCAGAAAAACCAGTTATTTTAATTGGTGGAGGAACCATTGCCTCACAAGCAACTGATGAATTAATAGAATTTTCAAACCTTTGTAAAGCTCCAGTTACCACAACTTTAATGGGTAAAGGTGCTTTTCCAGAAGATCATAAAGCTTATCTTGGAATGCTTGGAATGCATGGAAGAAAGGTAGCTAACTTATCAGTTGATGAATGTGATTGTTTAATAGCTATTGGTTGTAGATTTTCCGATAGAAACACTGGTAATGTTGATGAATTTGCAAAAAATGCTAAAATTATTCACATAGATATTGATCCTGCTGAAATTGGTAAAAATGTAGAGGTAGATGTTCCTATTGTTGGAGATGCAAAGGAAGTTTTAAAATCACTTATAAATTCAATTTCAAAGTTACAAGTGGAGTCTGATATTAATTCACATTCAGAACTTAAATCAAAATTTGAACCTAACTCTCAGCAGTGGTATGATGATACCCTGCAATTTAAGAACGAATGTGTTCCTCGTTTCAGCTATGAAAAAGACATACCTCTTAAACCACAGCAAGTTATAAAAGAAATAGCTAATTCTTTAACTGATGAAGCTATAATAACTACTGATGTAGGTCAACATCAAATGTGGATGGCTCATTTCTATCACACTTTCAAACCAAGAAAATTCATAAGTTCAGGTGGACTTGGAACCATGGGATTTGGTTTTCCTGCAGCTATTGGTGCTAAGTTAGCTATGGAGGAAGATGATGTTGTTGCAGTAACTGGTGATGGTGGATTTTTAATGGTTTGTCAGGACTTAGCTACTCTTAAAGACTATGATATTCCTATTACTATTTGTTTATTTAATAATAGAAAGCTTGGAATGGTTTATCAATGGCAAAATCTCTTTTATAATAAGCGGCTTTCTCATACAGACCTTGGACAAACTCCTGATTTTTTGAAGCTTGCTGAATCATTTGGAATTTCCGCTGAAAGAATTACAAAACCCCACGAATTAGAAACTGCTCTTAAATCATCTATTAAAGATGGCGAAGCAAGGTTATTAGATATTATTATTGATAAGGATGAATTTCTCCCTATAGTTCCTCCTGGTTGTGGTATAACTGAAATTACTGGAGAATACAAACTTGAAAATGCTATTACTCATATTAGAGATGGCAAAGATGATTCATTCGATTCAATATCTAATAAAAACATTGATAAATATGATGATGAGCTTATTGATGAATATGACAATGACTCTATTGATAAGTATGACGGCCATGTAGTGGGAGGTGATTAGATGGACAATAAAAAACAAAAAATCGATGATGTGAAAAGCCATGTAATCAGTACACTTGTTGAAAATAAACCAGGTGTCCTACAACAAGTTTCTAGCTTGTTTTCTAGAAGAAGTTTCAATATTGAAAGTATAACTGTTGGTGAATCAGAAATTGAAGGTTTTGCTAATATGGTTATAATTTCAAACGGAGATGAAAAAATCCTCGAACAAATCACTAAACATTTAAATAAGCTAATTGATGTTATAAAAGTAGTTGAGTTAGATCCAGCCCATTCTGTTAAAAGAGAATTAGCTCTTATTAAAGTAAAAGCAGACAACGAACAAACTAGATCTGAAATAATTCAACAAACCAATATTTTTAGAGGAAAAATCGTCGACATTGGCCCAACAACCCTCACAGTTGAAATAACTGGAGATCCAAGTAAAATCAACGCTTTAATCTCTTTACTGCAAAATTTTGGAATTAAAAAAATAGTAAGAACTGGTCCAACAGCTATTGCTCGTGAAAGTGCAGTATAGTTATTTTTATTATTTTTATTAGCTTTTTTTTATTTTTATTAGCTATTTTTTATTATTTTTCTATTGACTAATTATATACCCTTTATTTCAATTTTTTATTTAATACTTATTTTAAAATACTGAATATTCTTTCTAATTTTCATTTAATTAATATATAAATTATAATTTTTAATATAATTTAATTTTATAAATCAAATATGATGTTATACTTTAAATAAATTCATAAATAATAAATAATTTTTTAATAATATAGGCATATAATTAAAATTTAATAAATAAAAAGGATTGTTGAAATTTTCTATATCTCTTTTTTTAATTAAAAACTTTTTAAATTTCTCTTTTCTAGTAAAAAACATCAAAAATACATAAATTTATATAATATCAATACTAAATATATGCTTATATCATAATTAAGATTGATTTATGTTCGTATTGTATATAACTTACAATATTATAATTATAATTTAACATTAATCTTTTTTTATGTAAAATTATTGTATGATATTATTATTCAAATAAATAGGGTAATTATTAAACATATAAAAAGTCTTGAAATACTTTATATATTGTATGATATTATAAAAAAAACTTAAAAATGGGAATGGGGGATATGATGAGGACAATCAAGAATAGTGCTAAGTTGAGCTATTTTATAGCTTTCTTAGTTTTTGTTTTATTAATTTTTTGTACTTTGCAGGGGACTTTTGCAGCCACTGCATCGGCTGATGATTCTGGAGGGATTATTGATGCTATCAATAATACTCCTCCTGGAACTGTAACAGCAAATACTGTTTATTTAAATCCAGGTACTTATAATAGAACTAATTTAGATACTAATTTGACTATTAATAAAAATTTAAGGTTTCAGGGAAATGGAACTCCTGATGAGGTGATTATTGATGCTCAAGGATTATCTAATATATTTTCTATTACTACTGCAAGTACCATATATTTCACAAATATCACTTTTAAAAATGGTTTTGTAAATGGTAATGGTGGAGCAATTTCTAGTAATGCTAGCTCTTATTTGTATTTTATTAATTGTACTTTTATTAACAACCAAGCTACTGGTTCTGGTGGTGCAGTTTTTTCAGGATATTATTTAAGCATTACTAACTGTACTTTTGAAAATAATCTTGCTACCCGTGGTGGAGCTGTTTTTTCAAATTATACTAATTCTTATTTGTATCTTACTAATACTAATTTCACTAACAATCGTGCTACTACATATGGTGGTGGGGTGTATTTTTTAGGTTATCGTTTAGATATTACTGGTGCCATTTTTGAAGATAACGTTGCACTTAGTGGTGGTGGAATTTATTTAAATTTTAGTTCATATTCTTACATGTATAATTCTAATTTTACAAAAAATTCTCAAGGGCTTACTTTTGAAAGATTCCCTTCAGTTTATACTTATACTGGTAACACTTTTGACTCAAATTTTATTGCTCTTGAATATAATGTAAATAATAATCCATCTTTTACTATTCCTTCAACACTTTTTAATGTTAATACTAATTCTTTTGTTAATAATGGTTTTGCTATTGGAATTAGTGGGTATAATACTACATATGTTATGGGTTCTAATAATAATTATTCTGCTGGTGGAAATGGTGGACTTATATTTACTAATCTTTCTTTAGATAATGCTGTTATAGAGTCTAATTTTATTGGATATACTAATTCTTGGGCTGTTTACTTTGATAGTTACTCAATGCACAACTATCTTTTTGACTGTAAAATAACTGATAATCTTAAAGGTGTGGGTATTGGTGGTGCTAATAACGAAATAATTGGTTGTACTATTGTTAATAATACTGTTGGTCTTGTTGTAATGCCGTGTAGTGTTCATTCTAAGATTAACTATAATTTAATATTTAATAATACTGATTCTAATGGTTTTGATTTAATTGATAATGGTTTCCATACCGATGCTAATTATAACTGGTGGGGTTCTAATACTCCTCTTACTAATGCTTCTTTAAATAATTGGTGGGTTATGGAGTTAGGTGTTTATGATGATTCTGATATGGTTTTTACTACAATTACAAATGCTAGTTCTTATTCTCCAACACCTAATGTGAAATTAAGTTATGAACTTGTTTTATTTGATAATGTCACTAAAAAGACTGCATTCAATCATCATAATGATTTGCCTCACTTTGATGTTTCTTTAGTATGGTCTGATGGTGAAACTTTAAATGTGGATGCTCGAGGATATTATTCTCATATTACACCTTTTGTTAGTGGGGCTGAATACTTTATTCATGCAATTCTTTCTAATGAAAATTTAATATTAAATGGTACAGATTCTTATGTGAATCTTACTTTTACTAAAACTGTTAATGTTTCTGCTCTTACAGTTTCCTTTATTGATGATATTGTTAAATATAATCTTACTATAAAAAATAATGGTCCTATTGCTGCTACTAATGTCCTCGTTTTCGATGTATTGCCTTTGGGCATTATTTATGAAGATAGTGATGGTGATTATAATCCCCTTACTGGTGTTTGGAATATTGGTAATTTATATGTTGGTGAAACTGTTACTTTAATTATTGAAGGTCGTGTTAATCGTACTGGAAATCTTACTAATTCAGCTACCGTTTATGCTAATGAGTATAATATTGGTGATTCTACTGCAATGGCACCTGTTTATGTTGAAGGTGATGTAACTCTCAATATTCATAAGGATGCTATTGTGAATCCTACTTGTTATGGTGATTTAGTAACTTATACTATCACTGTTTCTAATGATAATATTACTGATGCTACTGGTGTTTATGTAAAGGATTTACTTGATTCTGACCATGTTTATGTTGATTACAGAGCTGATGTGGGTACTTATGATCCTTATACTGGGTTGTGGGATATTGGTGATTTACCTGCTGGGGAAACTGTTACTTTAACTTTGTATGCTTTTATTATTAATTATAATTTTGATGAGCGTATTCTTACTCGTGATTATTGGAACTTCTTTGAAGATTATGATTATAAAGAAAATTGTATTTATTTTGTAATGGCAGATAATGGAGATTTCCTCCATTGTTGGTATATTAAATACTGGGTATACGATCCTACAGGACATTTACTTGATGAAAATAGAACTGTTAACCTTACAATAAATAAGACAGTTAGTACTAATACTGCTCGTAATGGTGATACTATATCATATACTATTACCGTGGTTAATAGGGGAGATACTACTGCTACTTTTGTAACTGTTGATGATCTTCTTGATTATCATTTAAAATATGTAAGTCATAGTGCTACTGCTGGAACTCATTATAATCCAGAAGATAGTTTGTGGTTTATTGGTAATTTAGCTCCAGGTAGAACTGTTTCATTAACAATTTATGTGAAGATTGATTCTGATAGTATTCCTTATGTTGATAAAATTTATCAACTGAATAATACTGCTGAGCTTATTACTGAGGAATTTAATAATAATACTGATGGTAACACTTCTACTGTTACAACAAACGTCACTCCTTTAGCTAATTTGACTATTGTTAAAGAAGTTAATGCATCTGATGCTTATGTGGATGCTTATGTAAATTATACTTTTACTGTAACTAATTTTGGAGATAATGCTACCAATATAATTATTACAGATGGGCTTGATTCTCGTCTAAATTATACTAATTGCTCTTCCAATGTTGAATATCTTGGTCTTTCAAGTGGTGTTCATAGTTGGAAGGTATTAAGTTTAGCTAGAGGTGAATCAATATCTTTTAATATTACTGTAAAAATTCTTTCTGCTGGTGATGATGGTATTATTTTCAATACTGCTACTGTAATTTCTGATGAATCTTTAAATCAACCTAAAAGATCTAATATAGTTAATACAACTATAACAAGTCATATTACTATTAATAAAACTGTTAATGCAACTGAAGCCGAACTTGATGATCTTTTAACTTATGTCATTACTGTGACTAATGATGGTATTAAAAGGACTACTGATGTTAATGTTACTGATAAACTTGACCCTCGTTTGACTTATATTGACCATGAAGCTTCTGAAGGAACTTTTTATAATAATGAAACTGGCTTATGGACTATTGGTGATTTAGAATTAAATCAAGAGGTTACTTTAATCATATATGTTCAAGTTAATGAGATTGGTAATGGTATTATTTTCAATACAGCTTATGCTCCAGGTGGAATAAATTCTACTGTAAACACTACTTTCCCTGTTCCTTTTGTTAATGTTAGTGTAATAAAGACAGTTGATTATATGTCTTCTGGTTGGTTTAATGACTATAGGGGAATGATGGATCCAGCTTGGGTTGAGTTTAAGATTGTTGTGACTAATAATGGTCCCTTAAATGCTACTGGTGTACAAGTTTCTGAAGTTTTGAGTGGTTTATATTTTGAGGGGGCGGATACTGATAACGGGACTTATGATTATTATAATGATATATGGGATATTGGTGATTTAGCAGCTGGTGAGAGTGTAATCTTATATGTATATGCATATCGTTATGATTATGATGGATATTATTATTTCGAAAATACGGCATATCTTACAACAGAAGAAGATAATATTGGTATAAATCAGTCTACTGTTAGTGGTGAAGTTCGCATTCGTTATGATGATTGGTATCCATGGGAACCATGGGGAAATGCTTGGCATGAAATGAGTAAGACTGTTAATGCTACTGATGCAGTAGTTGGTGATTATTTAACTTATACTATTACTATTTATGCATATGCTGCTGGTGACTTTTATCTTCCTGATGTAGGATATCTTACATTTTATGATTATCTTGATAGTCGTCTTGAATATATTAACTGCTCATTAGATAGTATGGAAAATTTACCTTTCTATTCATATGAAATTTCCAATAATATATTTAGTATAAATATAGATTATTATGATTTGTTTTACTATTATTATTATAAAGGGCAATACTTTTATGATTATTATGAATTTACTTTTGATATAACTGTTAAAATTAATAGTGTAGGTAATGGTATTATTTCAAATAGGCTTAACACATCTTGGTGGTGGGATTATACTGATTCTGAGGATGTTACTGTTGTAGAAGGTCTCGATGTTACTCTTGATAAAACTGTTAATGCTACTTATGCTGATAAGGATGATTATCTCAATTATACTATTACTGTAACCAATAATGGTGAAAAACTAGATGAATTAATAATCACAGATAAGCTTGATCCTAATCTAACTTATAAGGGTTTTGAATCTACGCATGGAGGTTCTTATGATGAAAATACAGGATTTTGGACTATTTATGATTTAGATACTGGTGATACTGCAACTCTAACTATATCTGTGCAAATTGCTGATATTGGTAGTGGAATTATTTTCAATACTGCAAGTATACGTGGAAAAAGTTCTACTGTTAATACAACAATTAATGGCATTGTTAACCTTACTACTACTAAGACTGTTAATGCAACCGTTGCTTATAATTTAGACAATTTAACTTACACTATCACAGTAAAGAATACTGGTTATAATAATGCAACTGAAGTAAATATCACTGATGTTTTAAGTCCTTATCTTAAATTTATAGGTTCTGATCCAAGTCATGGGTCTTATGACAATGATACTGGAATATGGAAAATTGGAGATTTAGCTATTGGAGATACAGCTATCTTGAAAATATATGTACAAATTGATTCTCATGATGCTCCTTATTCTAATAAGGTCTTTAATTTAGTCAATAATATAACTATTGTTTCTAATGAAACTAACCTTGGTTTAAATGAAACTAATACTTCAACAACTGTTTATTCCAATGTTGTTCTTGATATTGTAAAAGAGCTTAATACAACTGTTGCAGCTCATGGTGAGTATATAACCTATACATTCACAGTTTCCAATAAAGGAAATGATGATGCTGTTGATGTAAAAGTTCATGATATTCTCGATCCTCGTCTTACATATGAAGGTTGTTCACCAAATGCACAATTAAATGATACTATTTATAATTCATTAGGGAATACATATGTATGGAGTTTGGGTTTAATAGGTCCTGGAGAATATATTACCTTTGAAATATATGCAAAAGTTAGTGATGGAGATATAAATAGCTATATCTACAATGGAGCATATGTTAATGATTCAGACAGGAATAATGGAACAACTAACACAACTGTAGAAACCAAAATTGTTCCAGGTGTTAACTTAACCGTTGATAAAATTGTAAATGCAACTTTTGCAAGAGTTGGTGAATATTTAAATTATACTATCACTGTATTTAATCAACCTCATACAGTTTATAATAAAGCTACTCTCTTCTGTAATGAGAATAATAATGGTAACTCATATGCTGAAGTCAATGCTACTTATTATTATAAAGCTTACAATGTAGTGGTTACAGATATTCTTGATTCACGATTGACTGACATTAGCTATACTGCTACTAGAGGAACTTATGACCCTGATACTGGTATTTGGAATGTTGGTAACTTCACTTCAGCTAATGAAACTTTAAATATAATCGCATATATTGAAAACGAAGGAGATAGTATTATTTATAATACTGCTGAAGTTCCTGGAAATAATTCGACTGTAAATACAACCATTGTTAATAGTGCTAGTGTTAGTGTAAATAAAATTGTTAGTGCTTCTATTGCAGAAGTTGGAGATTATTTGACTTATACCTTCACCATTTCTAATCAGGGATTGGATGATGCTCATTTTGTCTTTTTCCATGATATTTTGGATTCTCGTTTGGATTATCTTGGTTGCTCTTTAGATGGAGAAGGATATGATCTTGGTTATGCTGATAGGGAATTTTACTTAAACCTAGATTTATTAGCTGCTGGAGATAGTTTCACTTTCCAAATATATGTTCAAATTCTTAGTGCTGGTGATGGTATTATTTATAATACTGGAGAGATACATTTACCTTTCTCTGATTATAACCAATCTAATACTGTTAATACCACAATACCTGTTGATGTTAATTTAACAATTAGTAAAGTTGTAAATGCTACTAAGGTATTTGTTGGGGAAACTGTACAGTATACTATTACTGTAACTAATTATGGTCCAGCTACTGCAAGAGATGTTAATGTTATTGAACATTTACCTCAAGAGCTTGTTTATGTAAGTCATTCTAATGCAAAAGGAACATATAATCAAAGCACTCATTACTGGTCTGTTGGTAATTTAGCTAATGGTGAAACAGCTATACTCTATATAAATGTTATCGTAAATGCTACAGGTAACATCACTAACAGAGTTACTGTTGAGAGTTTTGATGTTAATGTTGGTGATGGTGGAGAAGACTCTCTTGTCTTAATCGATATTGGAGAAGATCCATCTGCTACCCTTATTAATTTAACCGATGACGATGATACAAGTATTGGTGCAGAAACTGGTGATGAAGATGATGGGGATACAACCGGTGATGACGATACTGGAGATACTCCACCTGAAGATGATAGTCCTTCAAAAGCTAGTGCATCTATGAAAAATACTGGGGTTCCTGTAATTTTCGTTGTTTTAGTTTTCTTCTTAGCTTGTTTAGGCATCGACTTATCTAGAGATAAAAAATAAGATATATTAGTGTTGATTTCTTTTTTAAGAAATCTTCTTTTTTTATTTTTTTATAATTTTTTCATTTTTTTATAATTTTTTCATTTTTTTATAATAATTTTTTTTATATTTTTTTATATTTTTTATAATATTTTTTATAATATTTTTTATAATATTTTTTATAATATTTTTTATAATATTTTTTATAATATTTTTTATAATAT
>Ga0082212_10003145_pt1 | contig 23570 bp, 21 predicted proteins | sample TergutNt197P3_FD_71548 | JGI IMG/M metagenome (GOLD analysis project Ga0082212, IMG submission 71548) | Neocapritermes taracua P3 segment gut microbial communities from Petit-Saut dam, French Guiana - Nt197 P3 | ecosystem: Host-associated > Arthropoda: Insects > Digestive system > Gut ... | reverse complement strand
ATCTTTTTCCCGTGTTCATGTCGCCTATCCGCCGGAAACAATAGAAAACACTTTGGGCGCCTATATCAGTTCACTTGGGTTGAAGCAACTACGGATAGCCGAGACTGAAAAATATGCTCATGTAACCTTTTTCTTTAATGGCGGCGTTGAAATCCCCAACCCCGGTGAAACCAGAACCTTAGTAAACTCGCCCAAAGACGTTCCGACTTATGACTTAAAGCCGCAGATGAGTGCTTATGAAGTTTGTGACCGCTTATTGGAAGCGATTCATTCGGATCAGTTTGATGTCATCATCATCAATTTTGCCAATCCCGACATGGTCGGCCATACCGGTGTTGAAGCTGCCGCGATCAAAGCAATTGAAGCGGTTGATGAATGTATTGGCAAAGTTGTCACTGCGATCCGTGAAGTGGATGGGGCGATGTTCATTTGCGCCGACCATGGCAATGCGGAGCTGATGGTTGATTATGAAACCGGCGAACCGTTTACCGCCCATACTACGAATCCCGTCCCTTTTATTTTGGTGAATTATGATTCATCCGCTTATACACTCCGTGAGGGCGGCTGTCTTGCTGATATCGTCCCGACCTTAATCGCGATGATGGGAAAAGAGCAGCCGGCAGAAATGACAGGAACGTCACTTTTAACGGTAAACCGTTAAAAGTGAGATTGGCACTTGCATAACTCTGGGATTAACATCTTGCTTCGCAAGTTGTTTGCAGAAAACGCGCAAAACATTTCGCGGAATAGTCGTATATGAACAGTGCAATAAGATAATGTTTCTGAGGGACAGTCATGTTTGGCACAATTATAAATACCATCGCCATCATCATTGGCGCGATCATTGGCATATTATTTAAAAAAGGGCTTCCCCAAAGGATGGCCGACACCCTGATGAAGGGGCTGGGGTTATGCACCCTTTTTCTCGGCATCTCCGGCTCGCTAAAAGGCGAAAATTCACTTATTTTAATATTATCAATCGTTCTTGGCAGTATCATCGGTGAAGTGATTGACTTAGACGACAAAATAAACCGCTTAGGTAATACCCTGGAGAAACGTTTTTCAAAAAACAATGGCACGGTTTCGATCGCCGAAGGTTTTGTCACTGCCAGCCTGCTTTTCTGCGTTGGCGCATTAGCGATTGTCGGGCCGCTCCAAAGCGGTTTAGCCGGAAATCATGAAATTCTTTTTAATAAGTCGATACTTGACTTTGTTGCCGCCGCTATCTTTGCTTCGACCCTCGGTATCGGCGTGGCGTTTTCTGCGGTACTTGTCCTGCTTTATCAGGGTACAATCACACTTTTTTCACAGTGGGTTGCGCCCTATCTGACTGATGTCGTTATCGCTGAGATGACTTGCATCGGTTCGGTCATCATCATCGGCTTAGCCCTTAATATGATTGGCATTACAAAGCTTAGAGTGATGAACTATGTTCCGGCGATTTTTCTGCCGCTGGTTTTATATCCTTTGATGAATTTGATTGCAAATTAAGTGTGCGAAAATAAACCACCCTTGCAATAGTTATCAATTTTGCTTTTTCATCAATCCAATAAAACATTAGGCAACCTCCGAAAACCTTTGAAAAATATCACAAAGTGTAGTACGATTATTAGTAGGTACAATATATAGTTTCTGGAGGTTGATATGAGACAACTGAATTTATTCGGTCCGCAGATTCAGCTTAACAAACTTGAGCAAATGGGCGACCGGCTAATGGAGATAAATAAGATCATCGATTGGGAAATTTTCCGCGAGATGCTGGAAAGCACATTGCGTAAATCCGATTATAGTAAGGGAGGCCGCCCACCTTGGGACGTCATCACCATGTTTAAGATAGTTATGTTGATTTCGTGGTATAACCTTTCATACAATCAGGCGCAATATCAAATCAACAACCGCCTTGACTTCATGCGTTTTTTATGCGTAGAAGTTGGTGGTAAATTACCGGACGAAAACACAATATGGGATTTCAAGGAAGCCCTCAAAAACACCGGATTAGAACGTACACTGTTTCAACTATTCAATGAAAAACTGGAGGGTTACGGCATAAAAATCAGTAATGGTGTTTTAGTTGATGCGAGCTTTGTCGAGGTTCCCCGCCGCCGGGTGATAAGCGAAAGCGAATTAAAAGAACCGGAGAAACTACTTGAAAATGATGCGCTCAAAGTAACTTTAGAGGAGCTCGAAGATAAAACGTTAGTCAGCGCCGAAGATGAGAAGACTGAAAACATTTTAAGTCAAACTGATTTTGAAGCCCGCTTTACAAAGAAGAATGGGCAAACTTTTTTTGGCTACAAAGATCATGCCGCCGTAGACAAAGATACCAAGCTAATCCTTGATTACGATGTAACGAGCGCAGAGATACATGACTCGAATATTTTTCTTGATTTTATCAATGAGAACACGACGGGTGTATGGGCGGATTCTGCATATCTTTCTGACGCAATCAAAGAAGCGCTCCGTAAGATAAATCCAAACATCAGCATTAACATATGCCATCGTGCATACCGCAATAGCCCCCTTACCGATGAACAAAAAAATGAAAATAACATCATTTCAAAAACAAGAGCGAGAGTAGAGCATGTATTTGGATATATGACGCGCTCAATGGGCGGTATGGTTTTAAACTGCATTGGGCTTGAGCGGTCAAAGCGGGATATTGGGCTAAAGAATTTGGGGTATAATATACAGCGTTTGGTGACCATCAAACGCAGTGTGATATGAATCCGTGGGCGGAGTATGCCCTAAAACGGAAATAGATAAGGAAACAGTGCTTACAAACCGTGTAATTCGACGGTTTTGAGTCAAAATTCGAGGAAATTGCTAATATTACGAAACACAGACGATATTTATAGCTGTTTTCGGAGGTTGCCGATTATATGCCTTTTCGGCGAAATCATCGGTATCGTCCGTGCCGCTTGTTTTTTTCGCGCAGGACACAGTAGTGAAAAGCAATGCCGCGGCCATAAAAATTGTAAAATATTTCTTCATTTAGATTTTCCTCCAACCATTAGTTTGTCTTTTTATTTGCTTTATAAGCACTGGGCGATACTCCGAAGCGACGACTAAACATTCTTGAAAAATTGTGTATATCGCCATAACCCACCATAAGCGCAACTTCTCCGGATGAAAACTTTTGATGGGTCAAAAACTCGGCCGCCTTATCCAGCCGGAAATCGACAATATATTTTTGTGGTGATTTGCCAGTGTATTTTCGAAAAATTTTGCTGAAATATGAGCGGTCAAGATTGAATTTATTTGCCAGAATATCAACGCGAAGGTCTTGGTCGTAATAATACGTTTCAATATAATTTTGCGCCATACATACATAACGATGCGCCCTGCTCTCAACAAAACGATTTTGCGTTTTAAGCAAAGAAATCAGCTCGTAAATTTTACCGCAAATATACCATTCACGGTCGATGGCGACATTAACACAATCTCTAAGGGTGTTAAAAACGTGTACACATTCCGGTGCCGTTATCACATATTGGGAAAAAACACCGGTTAGGTCAAGTGTCGATTCAAAACATATCCAGCAGTATTTCCAAGGATTCTGTTCATCAGCTTTATAAGCAACAATCTCGTTAGGCAAAACCACAAAAATTTGCCCGGCGCACACCTCATACGTTCCGGTCGGTGCCTTGTATATACCCTTCCCCGACATCACATAATGAAGGAGATAATACGCTCGCGTACCCGGCCCCCAGCTATGATTAGGCGAACATTGAGATTCGCCGCAAGCACGCGGGTTGATGTCCTTTAGTTCTCTGTTTTCCATGAAGATTTCATTCAGATATGCATCCATGCCATTTCCTTTTTTCTACCAATAACCACATTATATCAAATATGTGCCACAATGTGCAATATCATTTTCAAAGAAATTATGTGATAATACCTTATGCATATGCTGCACGACACATTGTATCTTTGTACACAACATGTACACATCAAATTAATTTGGGAGGTATTAAATGAGCAAAAAACTACTGGCACTCTTCACAGCATTCATCATGGTGTTCACCTTGGCGGCTTGTTCGCAGGCACCGGAAGTACCGGCCCCTGCGCCTGCACCGGCAGATACCGCCACGGCGGATACGGAAAGTCCGGCTGAGGCACCAGCCCCAGCGCCCGCATCGGATGTTACCCTTGACATTTGGACGAATATGACGGGTCAGGCGAACGAAGCATTTAAGGAAGTAGTTAATTTATTTACACAGGAAACAGGTATTCAAGTAGAATACGCAGATCCTGCCAATGATTATGAAGCCTTGATGAGAACAAAAATGGCTACAAATGACCTGCCGGATGTATTTTCAACCCATGGTTGGGCTGTCATGCGCTATGGCAGTTTCCTGCGCCCCCTTGATGATCAGCCTTGGGCAAGCCAAGTATCCAATCAGATCCGCGGTGTCATCACCGATAACAGCGGGAACCTTTTGGTTTTGCCCGCCGACATTGATATCGCAGGCATGAACTTCAACCGTGATATCCTAAACGAAGTCGGCGTAAGCGTCGATGATATTACCACTTGGGCAAAATTTGAAGAAGTTTGCGAATTGGTCCTCGCCGCCGGCTACATTCCGATTATGGTTGGTGGGCTTGATGACTGGACCCTTGGTCAGGTCGGCGACTGGATTCCCCCTTCCTTGTTTATAACCAACGAAACACAAAACCACCGCGATGAATTTGTAAACGGCACTTTTTCTTGGGACAACTGGGGACTATTTTATGATATGGTGGCAAACTGGAACAGCCGCGGTTTCTTCAACGAAGATGCCCTGACCGCCGATTATGACACCATCACCACCGAACTTGGCAGAGGCAATGTTGCATTCACATTCTTTGGTAACTATGCCGCGATGGACGCAGCAGCAGCAGGCTCCGCGAATATCGGCATGATGCCGATCCCTGCTTATCATGCAGGAGACACTCCTACCCTCATCGCCGGAGAACGTCTTGCGCTGGGCGTTTGGAAAGATTCCCCGAATTCAGCCGAAGCACTTTTATTCCTTGAATTTGTGGCGCGCCCTGAGATTATGATTAAACTTGCGGAGGCGAATGGTAATGTCGCTGGTTTCAGCGGTGTCCAAACCGATATGGGCTTTTTAACAGATGACTTCCAGAAATACTCCAATGTCAGGACCTTCCCCTATTTTGACCGCGCATTCCTTCCAAGCGGCATGTGGAATGACTTATGCGATACCATGTTCGGTACGCTTAACGGCACCATGTCGAGAGATGATGTGATTAATCATATGGAGCGTAGCTTTAATGAATTATTTTCGGCTGCAGAATAAGAAGTAATGTCAAAAGCAAGTGGTGCGGAAATTCTCGCCCGCTTGCTTTTATTTAGACTATTTAGTGGGATTTTAGGAGACTGTTCACAGCCGACTATTCCGCGAAGTAAAATTGCTCTCTATGCAATTTTACGAGGGTCGCATTTTAAGAGACGAGGCCATATGAGAAATGCAAATCGTTTGAATATATTTTATCTTCCGGCATTGATTTTATTTTGCGTTTTCGTAGTATATCCGTTTATCGATGGGGTAAGGATATCCTTCACTGACTGGAATGGGTTTCTTCCGGACTATGAATATATCGGATGGCGCAATTATAAAACCTTTTTTCAGGACAGTGTAATACGAAGGGTTCTTTCCAATACCATTGTATACGGTTTTGGAAGTACTTTCTTTCAGAACATCATCGGCTTATCCTTAGCCTTATTCCTCGATTCAAAATTTCACGGGCGTGGAATTGTGCGGACCGTTGCTTATTTGCCGGTTATGATTGCCCCACTGATCATGGGCTATATCATGTTCTTCATTTTACAATTCAGGGGCGGGGCACTAAACGATATGATGATTCTATTCGGCGGTTCCCGGGTGGATTGGCTCGCCCAGCCGAATCGTACGGTAGCAATCATTCTAATTGTAAATACCCTGCAATATATGGGGGTTTCCATGGTAATTTACTTAGCCGGCCTGCAAAATATTCCTGCCATGTACAAAGAAGCAGCGATGGTTGACGGTGTAAGCCCGTGGGGGCGGTTCTGGTATGTGACGTTCCCGTTACTCATTCCGGCGATATCTTCCTCGGTTATCATTAATCTGATTGGCGGCTTGAAGCTATTTGATATCATCAGGGCGCTTACCCCGCCGTCGCCGTCTACCGGAGCTCACTCTTTCACGACATACCTGACATATTCCTATTTCAATGTCCAAAAAGCAGGATATTCATCAACAATTGGTATATTTACATTTCTGCTGATCCTTGCGATAACAGTTGTTACGCTAAAATACTTTGATGGAAAGGAGGTGACGATGTGAGACCCAAAAATTGGTGGCGCTACCTCGTTTCAATTCCGATACTCTTCGTATATCTGATGCCTTTTTATATCTTACTTGGAGTCGCGTTTAAACACCCTGCCGATGCATCGTCCCGCTGGATTATGCCCGGATACCTTTATCTGGAGAATTTCCGTACCGCTTTGGAAGGGAAAATCATTCAGGGGTTGCGGGATAGTTTTATCATTACCCTGTTAACGGTCCTGCTCATCATCTTCGTCGGCGCACTGGCGGCTTATCCACTTGCGCGCAACAAATCTAAATTGAACAAAGTAGTGCGACTGGCAATACTCGGGGTAATGATGATTCCCCCACTGAGTATCATCGTGCCGCTTTACCGGGTGATGTTGTTTTTTAATGCCATTTCCACTTATCAGGGGGTAATCGTGCTCATGCTTACCTTCCAGTTGCCACTTGCCATCTTTTTATTCACGAACTTTATCTCTTCCATCCCGATAGCACTTGATGAAGCAGCGGCGATTGACGGATGCGGCCCGTTTAGAACCTTTTTCAGTGTGATTATGCCGCAACTTAAATCGGTAACGGTGTCTGTCGTTATTTTGACCGGCGTTACTTGTTGGAACGACTATCAATTTTCCCTTTATTTTTTACAGTCTTCCCGAATAACATCGGTGACGCTGGCTGTTTCCGGATTTTTCGCACAAGTGTCGTCGAATATATTTGCGGCAGCGGCGGCCGCCACGCTAGGCGTGTTACCGCTCATCATCCTATTTCTCTTTTTGCAGCGATATTTTATCAAAGGTATGGTTGACAGTGCAATTAAATAATAAGCGGGCAATAGCACGTGAGTTACTATAAATCAAATAGAAAAGAGGCTTAATAGTGTGAAGAATGATTCTAAGTCATGAAAGAGCCATGACTAAGAATCATTAAAGCTTCACAACATGAATCAAAGATTCATGTTGAAAGAATGCAAAAAGCGCATTCTTTCGGGCTATTTGAGTCACTACCTAGCGTGACATGGAGGTTAGTATGTACAAAATAACATTTATCGGTGCCGGTAGTTCCGTTTTTGCAAAAAATTTGCTGGGCGATTGTATGTGCAGCGATATTTTAAAATCATCTGAGTTCGCTCTATATGATATCGATGGAACAAAGCTAAAAGAAAGTGAAGAAATCATTGGCGGTATCAATCAAATGAAAGGTTTGCAAGCTAAAATCAGCACGTATCTCGGCGTTGAAAACCGCAAGGCGGCACTAAAGGGTGCGCATTTCGTTATCAACGCGATTCAGGTCGGCGGATATGACCCTTGCACGATCATCGATTTTGAAGTGCCCCAAAAATATGGGCTTCGGCAAACGATTGGCGATACTTTAGGAATCGGCGGAATCATGCGTGGACTGCGGACGATTCCGATAATGGAAGAGATTGCCCGCGATATTCAGGAGATGTGTCCTGATGCATGGCTTCTGAATTATGTAAACCCCATGTCAATCATCACCGGTTATATCCAGCGATATACGGGTATAAAAACGGTTGGTATCTGTCATAGTGTGCAAGTGTGCTCCGAGCATCTCCTCCGTGATTTAGGCATGGAAGATAAAATTGCAGGGCGCAAAGAATTGATTGCAGGTATTAATCATATGGGCTGGCTCCTTAAAATCCAGGACAAAAACGGAACCGACCTTTATCCTGAAATGAAGCGCCGTGCAAAAGAGAAAAATCAAAATGAAAAGCATGCAGATATGGTGCGCTATGATTATATGGAGAAACTTGGCTTTTACTGCACGGAATCGAGCGAACACAATGCGGAATATAACCCGTTTTACATAAAGCGGGCCTATCCTGAACTGATTGATCGTTTCAAGATACCGATTGATGAATATCCGCGGCGTTGTGTGGAGCAGATAAAAGGCTGGCAAGAACTGCGCAATGAGATCATTAGTAATGGCCTTACTCATGAGCGTACGTCTGAATATGCCTCATACATCATTGAAGCGATGGTTAAAAACGAGGCTTATGTATTCGGCGGTAATGTAATCAATCGGGGGCTGATTGAGAACCTTCCGGCTGATGCCTGTGTTGAAGTCCCTTGTGTAGCCGACGGAATGGGTGTCCATCCATGCCATGTCGGGAGATTGCCGGTACAATTAGCGGCAATGAACATGACAAATGTAAACGTCCATTCCATCACAATCGAAGCGGCGGTTACACGAAAAAAGGAACATATCTATCAGGCAGCGATGCTTGATCCTCATACCGCCGCAGAATTATCGCTCGATGACATCATAAAAATGACGGATGAGCTGATTGCGGCACATGGAAAATGGCTGCCCGCATTCCATTAATACCTTCAGGAATGAATCCATTGAAGCCGTGTTGCATGGTTTCAATGGATTCATTTGTATAAATAGAAACTTACTCACAATGTCAAAATGGGTAGACAAGCGAAATGTAAATGATTATAATGAAGTTGTGAAGAGTATACGAAGAAAAATAATATAAAATTTAATATTCTTGATGAAAAGCCTAAAGTCTTTGGGAAATCATCCGATATTATTTACAGATATGATAGTTTAGCACCGAATAAAAAGGAGACATATATGCGTATAGAAGCTTATACACAGGTACAACAGGCATATAAAGCCACCTACACGACCAAGGCGGAAGCAAAACAGGGCGTGACAAAAACCGATAATGTTCAAATTTCCAGTATCGGGAAAGATATTACGATTGCGAAGCAGGCTGTAAAAGACGCACCTGACATCCGTGAAGATGTTGTTGGATCGATCAAAGAAAAAATTCAGAATGGTACTTATGACGTGAGTGCCGCTGATTTTGCCGACAAGCTGCTTGAAAGATTTGCCGGTCTATAAGAAATTGCCGCATAGCAGACTTAAACGTCTGCTGTGCAACCGAACGTCTGCTGATGCAGTCGCTAAGAGAATGCTTTGCATTCTTTCGCAAAGCAAGGTATGAAGGGTGGGATTTTCTGTGGCAAGTTTAATAGGCAGCCTTACTGAAGTGCTGGAAAATATTAGTACAGAATATGAAAATCTGCTTGGATTATCCATGAAAAAAACGCCGGTGATTGTCGCCGGCGATTTAAATCAACTGGCTGTTATCACGGATGATGAACAGCTAATCGTCAGCAAAATCAATAAACTCGATGCCAAGATGCAGAAGAATTTAAAGGAAATTGCCGATGTAATCAACACGGATGTTAGTGAGTTGGATCTAATGGTGATTATCGGTTTTATGGGACCGAAGCCGGAAGAACAACAAAAACTGGCCGTTGTTCATGACAAATTGAAAAGCGTGGTGCTGCAAGTAGGCCGCGTCAATGACCAAAATGGTGAACTGATCAAAGATGCCCTTGAAATGGTCCAATTTGAAATGAATATCCTGCAAGCCTCAAAAGGTGCTCCCGAAACTGCCAATTATGACCGAAGTGCTTATAATTCCGGCAGTGCCATCGGAGTAGCGACAAAAGGATTCGACGCCAGGCAATAGTGTGAAGAGATTTTCTAAGTTTGCGTCCATTGGAACGCAAACAAAGTAAATCTAGTCCCGCTTCGCGGGCACCCTTCACACGGGAAGAATGTCGCATTCGCTCCATTCTTCAAAAGTTAACAGTGTTGATTGCGAAGCGAGGTTCTTTATGTCATTAATGGGAAGCTTATACATCGGGGCATCTGGATTGCAAACCAGCCAAAATGCGCTGAATACGACTGCACATAACATGGCCAATGTTGGCACGCAAGGTTATGTAAGACAGCTTGTCCAACAAGGAACCCGTGCATATAATACCATTTCTATCAATGGCTCTGCCATTGCTCCCCAGCAATTGGGCATTGGAGTTGTCTACTCCGAGACAAAAACCCAGCGAGATATATTTTTAGATAAAGCCTTTCGGAAGGAGTCGGGGCGTAGTGCTTTTTATGAGGTATCGACCACGGCTTTAGAAGAAATCGAAAATCTCTTCCAGGAATTGGACGGAGAAGCTTTTGCGAATTCTCTGGATAACTTATGGAAATCGATTCAAGACTTGGCGAATGAGCCGGATCAGGCATCCCGCCAGAGTATTTTTGTCCAGCGTTGTTATGAGTTTATCGTTCGTGCGGATTCAGTGTATCAGGGTCTTTGTGATTATCAAGATAATATCAACGCAAGCATCAAAGAAGATGTTGACCGTGTCAATGAAATTGGCCATGCGATTAAAGACTTAAACGACCGCATCCGGCGGATTGAAGCTGGCCAAAAGGAAAATGCCAATGACTTGCGTAATATGCGCGACTATTTGCTTGACGAATTGTCGTCTTTTGTAGATCTTTCTTACTCTTATGATGCATTTGGCAACCTGAATGTCAGGATTGAAGGCAATGACTTCATCAAAATGGATTCCATCAACGAGATTTCGATAGATATTGATCCGATTACGGGTTTTTTTACTCCTTACTGGAAGACTTTGGCGACAACGTATATCGATGCGTTCGGTGATGAACAGCTTGATATAGAAGGTGCCAGGGTTTTTAATGTAAACCAGACCATTTCTTCCGAGATGGATACCGATATCGGCTTGATTAAATCAAAGCTTTTGGCGCGCGGCACCCACCGGGCGACTTATCAAGATATTTCGGTATCGGATCCCAATCATCCGGAATTTGATTCAGAGAAAGCCGGTCACTATGACCAGTTTATCTCCCAGTCCATCGTGATGAATATGCAGGCGGAATTTGACCAGCTGATCAATAAAGTGGTAGAGGGAATCAATCAGATTCTTATTGAAGCAGCGATGACCGCCGAAGCAAAAGACCCATCTTCGACTTATCTGAAAGATGCCTATGGAAATTACATGCAGGTTTTTATCCGTGTTTCCGATCAGGGCGCATTCTCGGTTCAGAATGTCGCAATTAACGCTGACTTACGGCAGGCTCCGACTTTACTTGGTTTCCGCTTGGAGGATGGGCAGGCGGATTATGAGACGACCAAAAAAATAAAAGAGCTTTTTGACAATAAGGAGCATACGTTAAACCCGAATGTCCAGACGAAGGTAAATCTCGCCGGTTATTATAATGCAATGATCTCGCAGGTCGCCAATTCCTCATCGGTATCGCGCGAAATAGCCAAAAACCAACAATTGACGGTCGACCAGGTTGCCGATGCCAGGGAGCAGGTAATCGGTGTTTCGACCGATGAAGAACTTAGTTATATGATTCAGTTCCAAAACGCTTTTAACGCTTCCAGCCGTTATATCAATGTCATCAGTGAGATGCTTGAGCATGTTGTAACGCAGCTTGGCAGCCGTTGATGCAATAACTTTGAACCGCCACTGTTTCGGTGAACAGCGAAGCAGTGAACAGAAAGGAGTAGTATGCCTTCACAATTTTTTGGGTTATATATTGCCGGCAGCGGCCTTAGAAGTGCGAATGCTGCCCTTAACACTACCGCAAATAATATTTCCAATACCCAGACGGTCGGTTATAGCCGGCAGCAGGTTACGCAGGAAGCAAACGATGCGCTTCGCACTTTTACCACTTATGGCTGTGCCGGTGCCGGGGTTGATGTCATTGCGATTGAGCGGATACGGAATCATTTTTATGATGTCAAATATTGGAATAATCAAAGCCGGTTGGGCAAATATGAAGTTCAGAATTATTATATGCGGACGCTTGAAGACTATTTGATTGACGATGGCAAGTCCGGTTTCAGCACGCTTTTCAATTTGATGTCAAGCGCACTTCAAGATGTTGCCATGGTTCCGGATTCCACTCCGAATAAAACGGCCTATATTTCTTCCGTAAAAGCACTGACGGACTATTTTAACAATATGTATGGCAATCTGCAAGAAATGCAAAATGACCTGAATCTGGAAATCAAGCAGACCGTTGATGAGATTAATTCGATGGCTGAAAAATTATCGATTTTAAATAAACAGATCAATATCATTGAGATGAGCAGTGGCGGCGTGGCGAACGAATTACGTGATCAACGGGAAAAGCTGATTGACGATTTATCATTATTGGTTGATGTCGAAGTGGAGGAATACCCGATTTTCGATGTCAATGATCCGACCAGGCTGACCGGCGGGACGAATTACATCGTCAAGATTAATGGTGGCCAAATCCTGACCAATGGCAATGAATTCAATCAATTGGTCTGTACGGCGCGAAGAACATTCGAAAAGCAGAATCAAACGGATATTGATGGTTTGTTCGATGTAAAATGGGTGAATGGCAATGATTTCGGGCTTCAGAGTGCTTCAATGAGCGGAAAACTACGCGGCTTGATTGAAATGCGTGACGGCAACAATGGTTTCCATTTTAATGGCAGGCTGAGAGAAATTGATACGATTTTCCACAATGGGGATTGGACTTCATCAATTACAGTTTCAGTTACCGATGTGAATTTAATGGATATGAAACTTTGTAATTTATCAGATACAGGCGGAAAGATTAACATCGGCGGGCAGATTTATTACTATCAGGAATGGGAATATGAAGTGGTCGACGGTATCGCTCAATATAGGTTTATCATGGACAATGATAAATGCGATGAGATCATCAATTCTTCCAAGATTGGTAACGATGCAACCATCGGCAGAGCAGTGAATTATCAAGGTGTTCCTTACTATATGACGCAGATGAATGCATGGCTTCGTGGTTTTGCGGAGAAGGTGAATGAAATTTATCATGGTGAATATGACTTGGCAACGGTACAGCCCCCGGCCGCCTTGCCGCCTGATGGTGTCGTTGGTGAAGATGGCCGATATTATACATTTTCCCCTAACGGCTATGATGTGTTCGGTGATCCGGGGGCGATTTTGTTCTCCGGTAACATTCAGGGCGGCGCGCGCGCCGGCCAGCAATATACCGCGACGGAATTATTAGCCGGTTTTGGCAGCGGCCTTTATGTACTAACCGCAGGCAATATTGCGATCAATGAAGAACTGATGCGAAACGCAGATCGTCTTGGCTACAAAAGTTCAGAGTCGGTCGGGGTCGGAGAAGGTCAAAATAATCAGGCTTACAAGGCGCATCAGCTTTTGAACAGCAAGGAAATGTTTAGTTTTAGAAATGGTACAGCCAAAGACTTCCTTGAAATGCTGCTTGGGGACGTAGCCCTAAACGCCAAAAATGCCGATACCTTTTACAAAACCTATAAGGGCTTGGCGAATTCGATTGATAATCAACGCAGTTCAATCTCGGGTGTGGACGAAGATGAAGAAGCGATGAATTTGGTTAAATTCCAGAATGCGTATAATTTGTCATCGCGGATGATCCAGACGTTGACGGAGATTTATAACCGCTTGATTTTGCAGACTGGGGTCTAAGTACGAAGAGTTTATCTAAGGCGTTGTGCAGTGGAACAACACCATGGAACTAAAGTTCCAAGATATACTAATCTCGCTTTGCGGGCGCTCTTCGTACGGAAGAATGGCGTGTTACTATTCACGGCAAGCCGCAAACAGTAACAAATGCACACAAAATGCTTGGTACTGATGTAAATAATATCCAGATAGAAGGCGACCTAAGGCGACTGCGAAATGTTTTTGCCCTCCTTGCTAAATATACAAGCGGAAAATGACGATATACAAAAAGATGAATGATATACATTTAGCAGGATGCGAAAGTTACAGGCACGGAAGCCTGATAGCGCGCTTTATTGCGCTTGAAAGGCAGGTATTTCTATGAGAATGACCAATCAAATCATGCAGAATAATTCTCTGTATAACATCAACAATAACAAGATTTTGCAAGATAAGTTAAGTACTATGATGTCAACTCAGAAGAAGTTGACACGTCCATCTGATGATCCGGTGGTCGCGATTCGCGCTTTGCGTTTGCGTACCAGTGTGTCGGAACTCTCCCAATATAATGACAAAAATGCCAAGGATGCGGATGCATGGCTGACGGTTACGGAGGATGCCCTTAGTACTGCCAGTGATATTATCGGCGGCAGCAATGGCTTGATTAAGCAGATGCAGAAAGCCGCCAACAAAGATTTGACCCCGACCGACATCAATATCATCATGGAGCAGATTAAGTCTTTGCGTGATGAAGTTTATGCGACGGCGAATGTTGACTATGCCGGCAGATATATTTTTACCGGTTACCGGACAGATACGCCGCTTAGCTTTACGAAGGATGTGCTTAAGCAGAATCTAAGTTATGATATTACCGAGCAGGTGACGATCAATAGTTTTGACACGATCAATTATACGGATATGAAATATGTTGCCTCGCTTAGCAAGAATAATCATGCCAATTATCCTAACATTACGGAGCAGAATATTTTCAATGATAATATCAAGCGGCTGCGCTTATCCTATGATGAGGTATATGATGGGGTAAGACCGGAAATCATGCTGATGAACGATCCCCCCTTCAATTTTACGGCGATGTTAGAAGCGAGCTCGAACTATCTTACTGTGCCATCCTCGGCGGTATATCCTGACCTTAACGCCTATCAAACAGTCATGGCGATGAATGCCGGTGGGGTTGTTGGCGCAGTCTATGTTCCGGACACGGGGGAAATCCTTTTTTCTGATGAGGCATATAGTATGTTGGCTGGGGCAGGGGCGACCGGCAACCTTGCACAGCTTGAAAATGATTTGCAGGATCAAATTCAGGCGATTCGGGAGGAACTGGAAGATTATTTTATGAATTATCCGCCTAGGACAAATGCTGCTTCAACAGATCCGACGGATCCGGATAATGGATATGCCGCGGGTGACCATCCGAATCCAGCGTGGCGGAATAATATCTTGAGTCCAAATGATGTGACTGCCATGACAGATATTATCGGTAGTGCGCCTGCGCCGGGTACAGATATAAGCACTTTAGATTTAAGTGATGATCAAATTTTAGCATTGGCAAAACTAATTAATGATGAACTTCAAGATAGAATCCTGACTGCCAGCACCCTTGGCCTTCCTCCCCTTACCCCTGCCATGATCCCGACCTTAAATGTTGCCGTTGATGCGGCCGGTTACGAAGATTATCTTGAAATTTATAATCAGATTGGCCAAATCAGGGCGGCAGTAGACCCGAGCACCGAAATTCAGGTTACTTATACCAAAAACGACTGGAAAGAAGATGATCTTCGCCCGGAACATTACTTTGCTTGTATATCCACGGAAGTGAAAGCCGATGGTACCTCCAAATCAATCAATTACAATCCGGAATATTTAACCGGCGCAAGCAATGGACAAATCATTGAATATGATGTAGGATATAACCAGAGGATCCGGATTAACACTTTGGCGGAAGATGTTTTCCGGCATACCCTTGGCCGTAATGTGGATGACCTCGATAATGCGGTCAGAGAACTTTTGGAAATCGAAAGAATTGTTGAGGATTTAAAAGGTATTATTGGGAACTTAAGCGAAGGAACAGCGGAATATACGATGGTGGAAAATCAGCTTGATGCCGCGCAGAAAGCGTATGATTTTATCCGCAACAATGTCCATCGGATGTTTGAGGACTCAATCACGATCATGCAGAACGCTTTGGATGATATCAATGTTGCGGTTACTGACTCAGGAACCCGGAGTGCCCGGTTGGATTTGATCAGCAATCGTTTGTTGTCGCAGAAGACGACTTTTGAGATCTTAAGGTCTGAAAATGAAGACATTGACATTGCGGAAGTTGCGATCAAACTGACCAGTACGGAATTGTCATACAATGCGGCCTTGATGGCGACCGGAAAGATTATGCAGACATCACTGATGAATTTCATTTAATAAAGAGATACTGTAACTTTGCCCCAGAAGGAGGATTAAAATGGTAATCGCAACTAAAAACTTTGGCGAAATCGAAATCGATGACGGAAAAACGATTCATTTTCCGGCCGGAATTATTGGCTTTCCTGATCTAACCGATTTTGCGCTTGTGCATGACGATGAAAAAGGCACCGGAAATGTTCATTGGCTTCAATCTTTGCAGGAAGCCGGTTTCGCAATGCCGGTTATGGATCCTTTGATTGTTGCAGCAGACTACAATCCGGTGATTGATGATGATGTATTCGCCCCGATTGGTCAACTAATGGAAAATGAAATGTTGATTTTGGTTACGCTCACGGTTCCCAAGGACATTACCCAGATGTCGGTTAATTTAAAGGGTCCCATTGTCGTGAATGCGGCGACCAGAAAGGCATGTCAAGTTATTTTGGAAGATAAACAGTATGAGATAAAGTTTCCTATTTATGACATCTTGAATGCTGCGAAAAAAGAAGGGGGTGAATAAATGTTAGCTTTATCACGTAAAAAGAACGAAGCAATCATGATAAACAATAATATCGAAGTTACGATATTGGATATCAGAGGCGAACAGGTAAAGATTGGCATTTCGGCACCCAAAGAAATTCCCGTGTACCGCAAAGAAGTTTATCTCGATATCCAAAATGCCAATAAAGAAGCAACCAGCGCGGAAGGCATTGAAGCACTTAAAAATTTGTTTGGCTAGAGCCTAGTACAGCGATTTTAATAGAAAACAAGGCAAGGATAAATCTTGCTTTGTTTTCGTACATATATGAAAACAGAAATTTTTTGGATTTTACCCTAAGTATTTCCTAATTTGTTCCGATATAAATAGCAAGACGTTTTACTCTCGATGTCTGTTTTGGCAGACTTTGTAACTTTTGTTATACCTAAATTCACATGGAGGTGATGAAATGGCACTAGAACCAATTGGAAGTATCATGGCAGTTCAAGCACAGCCGCTCCAGAAGCAGGCTGCGCCGCAACCTGTTGCGGAAGCAACACCTGTATCTGCTAATCCGAGTGCTTATGTTGATGGCACGACGTTACCGGTTGCCAAGGTCGAAAACAACGACCCAAATGGTGAGCACGGAAGCTCAAAAGAGCAGGGAAATCAGCAGCTTTCTCCCGATCAGATCAAAAAAGCTGTTGACAAATTAAATAAAAACATGGCTCATTCAGAAGCCGTTTTCGGCATTCATGAAAAAACGAATCGGATTACGATTAAAATCGTTGACAAAGATACGAAAGAGTTGATTCAAGAGCTTCCGCCCGAAAAAACCCTTGATATGATTGCAAAAGCATGGGAACTCGCCGGATTGTTGATTGATGAAAAACGATAGGAGATAAATTATGCCAATTAGATTAACAGGAATGAATTCCGGTCTGGATACCGATCGAATTATCCAGGAATTAGTACGCGGCCAGCGAGCAAAGGTCGATATTATCAAGAAAAACCAAGTTTCGAACCAATGGAAGCAAGATGCATGGAAAGAGTTAAATACCAAGGCACTTAAGCTTTTTAACGGTACGTTAGGAAAAATGCGTTTTACCGATGCGTATGCCAAAAAAACGAGCAAAGTATCCAGTTCCAAAGCAACGGTTGTAACCGGTGAAAATGCGGTTAAAGGTATACAGGAATTAAGAATAACTAATTTAGCCAAAACTGGTTATCTTACCGGTGCGAAGTTGGATAAATCGGTAACGTCCGATACAAAATTATCTCAATTAGCCGGAAGTGGCTTGATAGACGCAGATAATTTAAGTTTTACAGTCAATGTCGGCGGGAAAGAAAAGCAAATTAACTTGTCTGGTGGTTCAACGATTCAAAATGTTGTAAGCCAGTTTAGGGATGCCGGTTTGAATGCGAATTTTGATGCGAACAATGGCCGTTTGTTTATTAGTTCCCAGACGATAGGTGAGGCAGGTGATTTCAAAATCACGGCCAATAATGAAAATGGGTTCAAAGCGTTGACGGCGATGGGCATCAATGACCATGATCCGAGCCAATATGCGTCTTTGGCCGGGATTATCGATGGTCCTGACGGCACCGGTCCTGTAAATGCGGCAAGACAATCTGATTTTGATGCATTGGTTGCTGCGGATATCGCGAGTCGGGTGGCGATTGATCGACAAGGATTGACGAATGTAACGAATAATCTCAATGAAGTGAATGATAAAATTGCGGCGAAAGCGGCAGAATATAAGCAATACTTATTGGATGAACATTCCATTGATGCGGATGCCCTTGGTTGGACGACAGACGATATTTTTGCCGAGATGGATTTGATTGGTTCAGGGTATCAGGGGTATGATTATGATTTAGCCGCCTATAATTCTGATATGGAATATATCTATGGTGTCGGCAGAGCAGGTGGCGGCCTGGAAGACTTTGCCGCTTCATTAACTACCTTGCTTAATGATTATGACACGGATCCGGCTAACGAAACACATTATAGCTCATTGGCAGAAACGAAAGTCAGGGATGATATTAATTTCGCAAAAGAAGCGATGCTCATGTCTGGTTCCGCCGGCGGCGATACCGGTATGAACCGTATCAAAGGCGAAGATGCCCGCATCGAATTAAATGGTGCCGTTTTCACCAACAATAATAATACCTTCAATATCAACGGCCTTACCATTACTGCCAATCAAGTAACAGAACCCGGTGAAACCATTACCATTGCTACCGAAGATGATACAGACGGCATTTATAATATGATCAAAGATTTCATTAAGGAATATAATATTTTGATTAATGAAATGGATCGTCTATATAACGCGCCAACGGCCAGGGATTATAAACCTTTGAGCGAAGAAGAAAAAGATGCAATGAGTGAGCGGGAGATCGATGAGTGGGAAAAGAAGATCAAAGATTCCATCCTCCGTCGTGACAGTTCGCTTTTGAATATCTCCAGTTCGATGAAAAAGGCGATGCTTGATCCGGTCACTGTTGGCGGAAAAGATATGTATTTGAATCAATTTGGCATCGAAGCACTCAGTTTTTTCTTAGCCCCGGCCAATGAGAAAAATGCTCTTTTCATCGATGGCGATCCGGACAGTGCCCATACTTCGAATAAGGCGGACAAATTAAAAGAGTGGATTGCCAATGATCCGAGTACGGTTACGGAGTTCTTTACGGGTTTGTCGAAGAATCTTTATGACAATATGAATAAAATCTTGATGGAGCGTGATAGTCAGTTTAAGAGTGCAATGCATCTTTATAACGACAAGCAGTTAAAGACCGAGCATGATAAAATGACGGCGGCCATTACGAAACAAGAAGCCAGATTGATTGCTTTGGAGGATAAGTACTATAAACAATTCACCGCAATGGAAGTGGCCATGGCGAAGATGCAATCAGGCCAGAGTGCAATTTCAGGTTTGTTGGGAATGCAGATGCAAAGATAAAAGCGTGAAGAGATTTTCTAAGCTTGCGTTCATTGGAACGCAAGCAAAGAAAATCTAATGCTTCACGCGGGAAGAATGTCGTAAACGTCATTCTTCCGGGCTGCGTGGGCACTTTTCATAACATGAATCAAAGATTCATGTTGCAATTATGTGCCTGGCGGCCCAAATCGCAGACTATTGGCTAGGTCTAACCAGAGGTTCGGCATATAAACTAATTCATGGACGAGGGAGACATAAAATGGCAATGATGAATGCATATGCCCAGTATAATAACTCGAAGATTCTGACGGCTTCACCGGCTGAGCTTGTACTAATGCTATACGAAGGAGCTATCAAATTTGGGAATATTGCCATTCTGGCAATTGAGCAGCGAGATATTCAGAAAGCGCATACGAACATCATTAAGGTTCAGCGAATTATTGATAACTTCCGGGCCACACTTGATATGAAATATCCGGTGGCACAGGATTTCGACCGGGTTTATGCTTATCTTCAAGGCCGCATCATTGATGCCAATGTAAGCAAAGACGCGGCAATCGTCGAAGAGATTGTGACACATCTGCGTACCATGCGGGATACTTGGAAAGAAGTCATGAAGCAAGCACGTTAAAATAGCGCCGCAAGCTTCGCATTAAGAGAGTTGCAAACTCTGCTTCGCAGAGAGCGCAATTCTCCCGGAATGATTTACGCTGGCAGGTGCAACTTTGCACAGTGACCTATTAAGTTTAACAATAAAGAGAGGAATTTTCCCATGATCGAACTGCAAATTCTTACCGACAGCCTGATCAAGAAAAAAGATATTCTTGTGCAAATTGAAGACGAGAATAGAAATCAAGAAAAAGCGTTAAAAGAAGAGCCGGTTTCATTTGATGAATTTGAAGCGATTGTTGATAAAAAGGCAGTCATGATTGATGAACTGAATAAGATTGACCTAGGTTTTGAAAGTGTGTATGATCGCATCAAGGATAACCTAATCGCCAATCGGGATCAATTCAAAGCTCAAATAGAAGGCTTCAAGGTTTTGATTTCTGATATTACGGAACTCAGTGTTTCGATTCAAGCACAAGAAGCGCGTAACAAAAGCTTAGTCGAGAAGTTTTTTGCGAAAGGCCGTGAGGATATTCAGACCGAACGTATCCGCGCCAAATCCTCCTATGATTTCATGAATCGGATGGCGGGACAGAACGTGGCACCAAGATTTATGGATACCAAAAAATAATTTTTTAAAAAATATTAAATTTGCTATAAAGTTTTCAAAAATCTCTCCGATATAGTTAGTACAAAACCAAATAGTGCCGCAAGGATGCGGAACACCGGCAAAAGCGAAATGCCAAGCCGAGAACATATTCAAGGAGGAATATACTATGGTAGTACAACACAATCTTACAGCTATGAATTCTAACAGGATGCTTGGAGCAACTCAGCTCTCCCAGGCAAAATCCACCGAAAAACTCTCATCCGGATACAAAATCAACCGCGCCGCTGACGATGCCGCTGGTCTTGCAATCTCCGAAAAGATGAGACGCCAAATCAGAGGCCTTACCCAAGCAACAGCCAATGCCCAAGATGGAATCTCCTGTCTGCAAACCGCAGAAGGTGCTTTGAACGAAGTCCATGACATGCTTCAACGGATGAATGAACTTGCCATCAAAGCCGGCAACGAAACATTACAGTCAGTTGACAAACAATACATCCAGTCTGAATTACAGGCTCTCCGTGTTGAAATTGACCGTGTTTCTGAAACCACGACCTTCAATGAACAGAAATTGCTTGACGGCAGCTTCTCCCCTGGCAAAAAGATCCAAGTCGGTGCAGAAGTACAAAGCCCCAACCAGATCAGCATCACGATCACCAATATGAACTGGGCTTCGATTACATCAGGTACGGCAGCAACTACTTTCAATGCAACCGGAAGTACCTTAAGCGTTACCAGCGATTATGACACCATCAGGAACACCGTATCCAACATCAAAGCTGCCCTGCAGCACGTATCGACGATGCGTTCCGACATGGGTGCCGTCCAGAACCGTTTAGAACACACGGTAGCAAACTTAAAGAACGTTGTTGAAAACACAACCGCCGCTGAATCAAGTGTCCGTGACACCGATATGGCAAGCGAAATGGTTAAGTTCGCGAACAACAACATTCTGGCCCAGGCTGGTCAGGCAATGCTGGCACAAGCCAACCAGGCCAACCAAGGTGTACTCGCTTTACTATAAAGCAGGGTAGTAATCCGGGGGGCGGGCAACCGCTCTCCGGTACACTATAAATAAGATATGGATATCTTATTAACTAAATATTTTTCGCAAGGATGCGGCTATAATTAAACCAGCAGAATAAGACAGACTCATACTTGAAAATTAATTATAACTCCGAAATATATGTTTCTTTCTACATATATTATCAATCGCCGGCATCAAGCCTTTATTTGATGACTGGCGATTTTTGTTTCGATTTGTATTCTAAATCGTGTAACTAGGCCGAATAGACTTTAAGTCTATCGCCTTAATATAAAGTTACAGTTCCCATAAGGATATGGGAGCAAAACACACTTCAAGGAGGATAAAGTATGGTAGTACAACACAATCTTACTGCTATGAACTCAAACCGCATGTTAGGTGCCACACAAGTCTCGCAAGCAAAATCAACCGAGAAACTCTCATCAGGGTACAAGATCAATCGCGCCGCTGATGACGCTGCCGGACTCGCAATCTCAGAAAAAATGAGACGCCAGATCCGTGGCTTGACTCAAGCCACCGCAAATGCACAGGATGGTATTTCAGCCGTTCAAACAGCCGAAGGTGCTTTAAATGAAGTACACGATATGCTGCAAAGAATGAACGAACTCGCCATCAAAGCTGGAAACGAAACCCTACAGTCAGTTGATAAGAGCTACATCCAGTCCGAAATGAATGCTTTACAGACCGAAATCAACCGCGTTGCCGAAACCACCACCTTCAATGAGCAGAAGCTCTTAAGCGGTGAATTCTCAGCCGGTAAAAAGATTCAAGTAGGTTCAGAAGTATCAAGTGCCAACCAGATTGGTATCACGATCCGGAAAATGGACTGGTCAACAATTACCGCAAGTGCAACAAACTCAGCTCTTAATGTCACTAGTGATTACACAACACTGACGAACACGGTAGATACCATCAAAGAAGCGATGAAACAAGTTTCCACCCAACGCTCTGACCTCGGTGCAGTTCAGAACCGCCTGGAGCATACGGTAGCAAATCTGAAAAACGTTGTCGAAAACACCACTGCCGCCGAATCAGCGATCCGTGATACTGATATGGCAAGCGAAATGGTAAGATTCGCCAACAACAACATCTTACAACAAGCTGGTCAGGCAATGTTGGCGCAGGCCAACCAAGCAAATCAAGGCGTGCTGGCACTACTGGCGTAAGGTTCAGGCAAGAAAAGGATTTACTCCTAGAAAGCGAAAAGAGGCTGAGAATACCGGCCTTTTTTTCGTGTCTAAAAAAAATTTCAAAAAAAGCTAAAGTATTTTTAACTCTCTCCGATATAGTATTCAAGTAAAGGATTACTTATCAAACCGGTTACACTGAATATCAGTCACAATCAAATGGAAACCAATAAATCAAGTAAGCAAAATTACACCAAATAATGGAAAGATACGAGGATGAAGATACGTAAAGTAAGAGTATCTATCTTAAGTATCCATATTGACTACGGCCACAATCTGACCAGGTCAAACTCAAGGAGGAATGTATAATGGTAGTACAACATAACTTAACCGCAATGAACTCAAATAGAATGCTGGGAATCACCACAGCCAGCCAGGCAAAAACAACTGAAAAGCTTTCATCTGGTTACAAAATCAACCGTGCCGCCGACGATGCAGCCGGACTCGCGATCTCCGAGAAAATGCGCCGTCAAATCAGAGGCCTTACCCAAGCAACCAACAATGCCATGGACGGAGTTTCCTGCGTACAGACGGCAGAAGGTGCATTAAATGAAGTACATGACATGCTTCAGCGCATGAATGAACTGGCAATTAAAGCCGGTAACGAAACCCTACAAACCATTGACCGCACATATATCCAGTCTGAACTCCAAGCCCTCAAAG
>Ga0082212_10003144_pt1 | contig 23572 bp, 16 predicted proteins | sample TergutNt197P3_FD_71548 | JGI IMG/M metagenome (GOLD analysis project Ga0082212, IMG submission 71548) | Neocapritermes taracua P3 segment gut microbial communities from Petit-Saut dam, French Guiana - Nt197 P3 | ecosystem: Host-associated > Arthropoda: Insects > Digestive system > Gut ... | reverse complement strand
AGTCGTTGTAGGAGATGCTCTGACGGGCTGCATTTGAGAAGTCGTCGTAGGGAATGCTTGCCAGCAAGCGGTTCAGCGCGCCGATGATTCTCCTGTAATCCCTGTTCATTAACCCTTTCAACAGGTCACTTCGGCAATAGGTAAAATCGTCGTCGCTGTCGCGCAAAATATTTTGTGCCAGCAGTTCCGACATGGAGTTGAGGACTTCCGTGTTCGGGTAGTCCAGCGACAGGAAGTCGCTAATGCCCGGACGCAGCGTCAGGTAACCGCCCTGATACAAAAACCCCTCCGGTCGGGTCGTATCCATGTCGCCCGGACTTTGGGCAAATCTCTCCGATACGGGCATGTTCCGAAATTGATCGACCGTCAGACACCTGTCTCTCATATATTCGGCAATGAACCGGGTACTCCCGCTCTCAATCCAGTAGTTGGAAAAGTTTTTCTGGCTAAAAAACAACAGTGTCGAAAACGGATTGTAAAGTCTTGAATGTGCTTCCCTGTCAAAACAAAAGCCATTGTAATATTGACGCATACGTTCAATCAACGCATCGACTTGAATTTTCATCCTGTCGGCTGTTTCATTCAAATAATCAGGGAAATACCGAATGATTTCATCCTCTGTATAGCCGCAAATTTCGGCATATTCGGGCATCATTGAGACGTCTTCAAGATTATTAAAAGTAGAGAAAACGCCCATCTTTACGAATTTGGAAATGCCGGTGATAAAGACGAAACGGATGTGTTGATCATTGGCTTTGATTTGTACATAATAGTCGCGCAACACATTACGAACCTTGTCGGCCATCTCGCGGTCATTCACAAAATCGGTATAGGGTTTGTCGTATTCATCCACGATGACAACTACTTTTTGATTGTATTTTTCAGCAGTTCTCTGAATGAGATCGCTAAACAGGACGCTATTTACTTTTGTCTCCGATAAGGCTACATTAAATTCCCTTGCGATTTCTTTTGTCAAATAAAAGATAGATTCTTTTACGCCATCTATTCCATCGCTTGTGTTTATACGGCTCATATCCAACCGGATGACCGGGCTTGGCTGGAAGTCGGGGCGATTCAGAAATTCTTCCGCAGAAAGGCCCTGAAAGAGTTCCTTTTTCCCTAAAAACAACGCCTCAAAGGTCGAAACGGTCAGCGACTTGCCGAAGCGGCGCGGACGGGAAAGAAAATAGGATTTTCCATTATCTATCAGGTCGATAAGATACTTAGTCTTGTCAACATACACATAACCGCCTGTTCGGAGTTCTTCAAAGGTATGTATCCCTTTCGGTAATTTCAATCGTTCCATCATGCCAAGAATTTGACGTTTAAAAAAATGAAAAAAGCCTTTTAATTTAAAAAAATGTCGATGCAAATGTAAATGATTAAATTGTTATTTCAAAGTATGTTTTCATTTTATTTCAAATCTTTCAATTTTTCCCTCAGAATGGCCATGGCATCCCGCAAATTGGATTTGACCGTATTCCTGCTGATGGACATGATTTCTGCAATTTCGTCATAACCGAGTTCGTCAATCCGGCTTAGTCTGAAAGTCAGCCGGTACCGTTCGGGAAGGTCGTCAATGGCTTGCATGATTCGCTGTCCGGTTTCCCTGTTAATGATGTAATCAAGCGGGTTTTCACCCAAGTCGGCCAAAGTATCGCATACGATCTGCTGTTCGTCAATATAAGAAGTTTGCAGTCGATGTTTTCGGTTGGCGCGCAGATAATCAATACAGGCGTTTCGCGTTGATTTGAAAAGATAATCCTTTACCGAACTGTGGATGACGACATGCGACCGGTAGTTCCAGAATTTCACGAACACATCATTGACAATTTCTTCAATCACCATCTGATCTCGCATATAACCGCGTGCGAGACTGCAAAGCATCAGGTAATATTGTCTGAACAACTGTTCGAAATCGGTTTTGTTTATCATGCCATTCAGATTTTTTAACATCGAAACATGCTACAAATATAGGTGAAATTTCCGAAATTACATACAGACGGATAAAAATTTTCCGGATTGATTCACCCTATGGGTTACCGATGACAAATTTGTTTCGTCCGTCATTGCGAGGAGTGAAACAATCCGGCAAATTTTAGGGGAAAGAAACAAAAAATACTTCAAAATCTTACATTTGCCGGAAATTCCATATCTTTGCGTCGCATAAACATCAATTGCATGAATGGACTTTTATTAATAAACATATAAAATTTGCAATGACAATCAATTCGAAAGACTTGGGTTTGTATTAAAGCAGAGCTGGATCGTCATGCATGTCGCGGACGGTCATAGCGATTCAGGCGTAAACTTCCAAGCCTGTTCGTGTTTTATGCCATTTTTTTGCGGAAATGACAGATCATCAAGCGAAACAACAACTTTTTCGTAATTGTCTGAAATTAATTCAAGTGGCGAATATTCGCGCTCGATTGTTTTTTCATCAAAATGCCCAAATATTCTGAAAAACTGAATGGAAAAATCATAAATTCCACTTAACGTCCCGATAGCAACGTTGCTAATTCTCCCGAAAGCATTTTTGAATTTGAGCCTGAAATAAAAATTTCGTACGCATCAACACGATAATAACCGGCGGGTTCCGGCGTTTTTTCATTCCAAAAATTATATTTTCCGATTGTATTAAATTTTTCTTCCATAGTCGAAATTTTTCTTGCAAAGATACAAAAATTCTTTCACACTCGAAAATATTGCGACGTCAACCGCCTTTAAAAAGGTTTATTAAATAAGTTTGGAAATATCGGAATTTGCATGTACTTTTGCGGTGTTAAATTTTTAAAAAATGAAAAAATCTATTACCTCCCGTCGTGAAGCCTTAAAACAGATCGGATTGTTAGGTGCAGCAGGAACGACCGTTGCACTCGGTTTCGCGGGTCAATCCGTTGCCGCCCATAATCACAGTAACAGTTTGCCGGTACAACAGCCAATCGAAAAAGCCGGTTATTCATCACTAAACAGGGTTACAATGAACTCAAAGGACGGATTCCTTGCAACGTTGCGACGGTTAACCGATTCGACGCCCATGGTCGATTCACATGAGCATCTTCAAGACGAATGTGAACGTTTGAAGGATAATAAGAATTGTATCCGGCTGTTTAAACATTATTTAGGCGATGATTTTGTAGCTGCGGGTCTAAACGGTAATTCCGTTTTTGGAAAGGAGGCGGAAAAGGAAGAACCGGTTGTTCTTTGGCGGCATTTGGAGCCGTTTTGGAATGGAGTCAAAAATACCGGTTACGGGCAGGCTGCACGCATTACGATCAGGGAGCTCTATGGCATTGACAACATTTCCGAAAGTGTGATTCCGCAGTTACAACAGGCTTTTGAGAAAGTGTCCGTATCGGGGTTTTATGAAAAAATTTTACGGGGACACTGCAATTTGGAATCATGCCAGGTCGATCAGGGTCTATTCACCGAAACAACACAGCCGGCGCTCTTATTACAGGATATCAATTTTACGAATTTGCTGCATGGTAACATATCAAGCGAGCAGACAGGGCGAGTGGGGATTACCGAAATAAAAGACTTGAACGGTTATCATGATTTTATTCGAAGGTGGTTTCAAAAATACGCCCCTTATGCCACTGCGACCAAATGTGCGATGGCCTATTACCGGGGACTTGATTTTGAAAAAGTCCCTGCCGAATTGGCAGAAAAGCCTTGCAGGAAAAGATTGGAGAACGTTCAACTTGAGCCGAATGAAAGAAAATTATTTCAGGACCATATTTTTTGGTTCTGCGTTGAACAGGCCGATGAGCATCATTTGCCGGTCAAACTCCACACAGGATATTATGCCGGGAGTAACAATATGAAAGTTTCACGTGTCGGGCAAAATGTTGCACAGGCAGCCGATTTGTGTATCCTTTCACCCAAGACCCGATTTGTGTTCATGCATACGGCATATCCATACGGACCCGAATTGATATCAGTTGCCAAACATTTCACAAATGCATACATTCAAACTTGCTGGGCCTGGATCATCGATCCCATCGGGACAAAAGATTTTCTAAAACGATACCTCGTTACCGCTCCTTCCAGTAAAATCCATACTTTTGGCGGTGATTACAATGTCGTTGAGAATGTCACCGGTCATGCCCGAATGGCGAGGAACGGTGTTTATATGGCTCTTGCCGAATTGGTTGATGAGGGATATTTTGGACAGGACGACGCGTTGGATTTGGTAGAACCGCTATTAAAGGGAAACGGACGGAGAATTTTCAATCTGGAGAATAAGTATAAAGTAGCCCGAAATGTTCCCTGGAACACATTCGGTTGATGTATTCAAAGATGATTCCTGTATAGAAGCTGACAGAATTGCTGAAGGCGGGAAAGGCACGATGGGGTGGTTCCTAAGAAGTTTGCAATCTCGCATACAGTCGCATGCGAGATTGCAAAGCATCAGGTAATCCTCTACTGCTTTTTTGTTTTCTGGTAATTCTTTCCGTGTGCCGACGCCCGGTATGTCCTGATCTTCGCATCGAGCTTGCCTGTTTTCTTGTCGTGAAGCAGCATCGCCCGCAACTCGTCGGGGGTGTAGTTGTTCGGGTTATCGGGTGTCACTGCTGTTTGCGTTTCAGTGTTGCCGAACTTTTCGGGAAGTTTGACTGCCGAACCCGATCCGGAACTCCGCAATTCCACCGACCGGGTGTTGGGCATGTTCTGCACTACGCCGTTCCTGTATTCGAGCGGTTTTCCGTTTTCCGCCGTGATGAAGTAGAAGTTGTTGTCCTCGTTCACTTCCCGTATCACGTCGTAGGCATCGGCAAAAAGCACAAGATAATAGCTGCCGGTGATACCTGGCATGACATAGTTGATTACCCAGTCGTCGCCGATCAGTTCTTTTGGCGGGAGGGTGAAATTGTTCCAGTAACCGCCTACCAATGCCGATGTTTGCCAGTCTTCAAGGTGATCGTAATCGCCTTCCTTGCCGTATTCGTCGGTATAGTAGTCTTCAAAAATGATTTCGTAATCCTTTGCGTTCTTTGCGTTGTAGTACATGTAGACTGCCGACCATTTCGACGAGGGACGGATGGTGGTCGTGCCGGAATTGTATATCAGGTAATCGAATGTCCGTGTATAGTGTTCATCGCCTTCATAAGGGTAATCGTCCGCCCAGAGCGCCAGCAGGTCGTCACCGTTAAGCGTGGTGATGTTTCCGCTTCCTAACGATGCAGTCGGGTTCTGCGCCACGAATGCAGCAAAACAGAAACTGCGGCAGAAGAAGTTGTAGTCCACCCAGATGCTTCCTTTGTCGCCCCACGACGATCCCCAGGAGTTTCTGACGCGGAAAGCGTTTTTTGCATCGTCGTATCCCACCAGTGTCATTGCATGATAGGCGTGTTGCATGTTGGGTTTGTTGTAGGTGTCCGACGAAAGGACGCTGCTGCTGTTCCACTCCATGAAACGGTCGCCGAGGCGGGCGCCGATAGCGATGGGACGTCCGGCGTTGAGGTAACCCTTGAAGTTTGCCACGTTCAGTCCTTCGGTTTCGGATGCTATCTTCCGGTAGTTGGCCAGCCGGTTGCCGCTGTTTCCGGTTTTTGTGCCGGTACAGTTGCCAAGACTTGAATACGGAACGGTTCTCAGCGACGCTACCCCGTCGGCGATCATGGCATCGAAAGCCGGCTCAAAATTGGTACCGTCGCATTTGGATCCCTTTTTGGAGGATGGAATCGTCATCCACAAGTCTTTCGGGCTTGTCTGGTTGTCGGTGCTTGCCAACTGCGACGACGACCACCCTTTTTCGATGGCGTTCAGCGCAGTTTTCAGGTTGTAGCCCACCGACCATGCCACGCATGTTCCATACTGTCCCTGGTCGCCGATGGGCGGAAACTTGTTTTCGAGCGAAACACTTGCGGCCACGTTGTTTGTATCGCCGTCAAAAGGTGTAATATCCTCCGGGATATTGTCCATATCTTCCTGATCGGCCAACCAGCCTGTCACTTCAAGGATACTGTCGATAATGATGTCAAGAATCTCCTCGCAGCCTGTAAAACCCAACGTAACAGCCAGCATAAGCGCTACAGCCATGGCATTTTTTTTCAATTTTAAAAACATTTTTTTCATGTTAAATACGTTATATGTTAATAATTATCAGTTTTCAGTTGTTCGACGGCAGGATATTTCGAGTACGCTCAATAACCGTGCCGTCGTCGCTATTCAGGATGCCGTCGTTACTCAACTGAATGATACGGACATCTGTCAGGTTCAGGCGCGAATGGTCGACCTCTTCGAAATGGACGGAGTGCATGAACATCGCTTTTTCAAAACTGGCCTGTGCGTTGAAGACAGTCTTTACAAAATTGACGGCATACATAAAGCGGGTATTGGAAAAATCCGCTGTCCCGTCAAATTTGACGTAATTAAAGAAGGCGCTGCCATAGACTTCCATCAGGTCGAACCCAGCCCTTTCAGCAAAGACGCCGTTGTTGAACACAAGTTTGCCTCTCACGGAGGTTTCCTGAAATGAAGCGAGCCTGTCGAAGGCGGCGTCGGTGAAATGCAGACTTCCCGCAAAGAAAGAATTGACCATTAAAAAGTTCTTTTCGGCTTTCATTTCGGAGAAATAACTGTCTTTTGCCCATACGGTCATGTCTGTGAAACTTGCATTTTCCCTGAATACCGACCTGCCGAAGTTGACTGCTCCAAAAACGGTGGCGCCGTCGAAATCCACATCGCCCCGGAAATCGCATCCCACAAACGAGAGGTTGTTCCTGAAACACGACTGAACGGATCTATTTCCGTGTTTGCCGTTAGAAGTCACCTTGCCCAGAAAGACGCATCCGTCGAAATAAATATTCGACGGTATCTCGACCTGGAGCATGTTCGCGTTCCTGACAAAAGGCTTGCCTGCGGTGGTCAGGTCGAGGTCGTCGAATATGATCCTGTTTACTATCAAAACCGGTTTCCCTTTTTTGACTGTCTTGACGATTTCCGACGCTTTCATTTCCTTTTTCTCTGTTCCGCTGCATCCGAAACATACAAACAGCAATATACACGTAAATAGTAAAGTTTTCATGTCTTGAAAATTATATTTTATTTGGTAATTAAACCCCGTCTCAACCGTATAGATGAAACGAGGTTCCATTAATAATAGTTCCTTGATGCGAGAAACGGCGATCTGGCACATTTCATAGTCGATGCAAATGTATGTTTTCTTTTTTAAATATCAAAACATCTCTTCAATTTTTTCAACAAATACCCGTTATTGCAGGGAGAGAATCAATCATTAAATTACAGGGTCTTTTCGTATCGTCTGCCTGCTCTTCATGGCTTACGTGTTACGCGAAGCGACGATCTGGCGCGTTTCATTGTCGATGCACAGGCACAGACAAGCAGCGTCGGGGAAAGGCCGGGTATAATGTTTATCGATGCATTGCCGGAGCGCTTCGTCGGCTTTCTTTTCGGCGTTTTTGGTGCCGTCGGCTACTTTCAGTTCGATGATGTATGTCTGGCCTTTATACGTGACGACCAAGTCGGGGCGACCTTTGTTCGTATGCATCTCGGCGACGACGACCACGCCGCAACCGCGCAGGAAAGCCAGAATCGTCGAACGGTAAAGCCATTCCTGCATGTCGAAGTCATAGTCGTTGTAGGAGATGCTCTGACGGGCTGCATTTGAGAAGTCGTCGTAGGGAATGCTTGCCAGCAAGCGGTTCAGCGCGCCGATGATTCTCCTGTAATCCCTGTTCATTAACCCTTTTAACAGGTCACTTCGGCAAAAGGTAAAATCGTCGTTGCTGTCGCGCAAAATGTTTTGTGCCAGCAGTTCCGACATGGAGTTGAGGACTTCCGTGTTCGGGTAGTCCAGCGACAGGAAGTCGCTAATGCCCGGACGCAGCGTCAGGTAACCGGCTTGATACAAAAACCCCTCCGGTCGGGTTGAATCCATGTCGCCCGGACTTTGCGCAAATCTCTCCGATACGGGCATGTTGCGAAATTGATCAACTGTCAGACACCTGTTTCGCATATACTCGGCAATGAACCGGGTACTCCCGCTCTCAATCCAGTAGTTGGAAAAGTTGTTTTGACTAAAAAACAACAACGTCGAAAACGGATTGTAAAGTCTTGAATGCGCTTCCCTGTCGAAACAAAAGCCATTGTAGTATTGACGCATTCTTTCCAGCAACAGTTCGACTGAAATCGCCATCCCGTCGGCTGTCTCTTCTAAATAATCAGGAAAACAGCGAATGATTTCTTCCTCCGTATAGCCGCAAATTTCGGCATATTTTAGTGTCATCGATATGTCTTCCAGATTATTTAATGTAGAAAATACGCCCATCCTGGCGAATTTGGAAATGCCGGTGAGGAACGCAAAACGGATGTGTTGATCATTGGCTTTGATTTGCACATAATAGTCGCGCAACACATTCCGAACCTTGTTGGCCATTTCGCTGTCGTTCACAAAATCGGTATAAGGCTTGTCGTATTCGTCCACGAGGACGACTACTTTTTGCCTGTATTGTTTAGCGGCTTTCATAATGATGCTGCTTAACATGTCGCCTTCAGATAAGTCTTTTGAAACATCGACTTCCAACTTCTCTGCAATTTCAAAGGTTTGGTGTTGAATTGATTTTTCAATACCTTCTATTCCTTTGCCTGTACTAACACGGCTCATATCCAGCCGTATGACCGGACTGGGCTGAAAGTTGGGGCGGTTCAGAAATTCTTCCGCATAAAGTCCCTGAAAGAGTTCCTTCTTCCCCGAAAACAGCGCTTCAAGGGTTGAAACGGTCAGCGATTTGCCGAAGCGACGCGGTCGGGCAAGGAAATAAATACTGCCTTTTTCGATTAAGTCGACAAGATACTTTGTCTTGTCGACATATACGCAACCTTCGTTTCGCAGTTTTTCAAAGGTCTGTATCCCTTTCGGTAATTTCAATCGTTCCATCATTTCGAATATTTGACTTTTTAAAAATGAAAGTCTTACGACACTTCAATACCGTCGCAAATGTATGTCTTCTTTTTGAAATATCAAAAAATAGAAGAAAAAACGGAGCGTCATTTTCAAGTTGATACATTTTGTATAAAAAAAACCGGCCGGAAAACCTTGATGATTTCCAGCCGGTTTTTCTGTCAGGTCAGTTTTTATCTTAAAAAAAATCCTGAATTACCAGCCCGGATTCTGTCCCAGATTGGGATTCAAATGCGAAGCTGTTTGATTTTGTGGAATTGGTAAAAGATAATCTCTGTTTACCTTAAACTTATAGCCTTCTGTTCCTCCGTTTAGAAAATTCTTGTGAGGCTTGATATATCCGTTTGCATCAGTTACCAAGTCGGCAAACTCCGTATCAAAAGCATCTTGACGACCACTTTGTCCCGGATTCAACGATTCATCAAATTTAAACCCTTCCCACTGAGCTTTCTTTGCCCCTAACGGTGTCATGCCCACGACAAGTTCGTCGGCAGCCGCCCAGCGCATGATATCGTTTGAACGAAAACCTTCAAAAGCCAATTCTACTTTGCGTTCGCGACGTATTGCCTGAATAATTGGTGGAAGACTTGCAAATTCAAAATTGGGGTCAATAGCAACACCTGTTGTCAAATCCGGCATACCGGCGCGACGGCGCAGTTTATTGATACTCCTGTCCAAATCATTCTGGTTGATTTGTCCCAATTCGGCTTTCGCTTCGGCATAAATTAATAATGTTTCGCCATAGCGGAAGTAAATCAACGCGTTAAAGGCATTTTCCCGCGTATTTTGTTGCGGCACCCTGAAATTATGCCCTTTATAAACCTGATAACCTGTTGGACAACCCATCCCGTCGAATGCCGGAGCAACAAATAAATTTTGATCGCCCAATTGAAAGCGATAATGATTACCATCGTCAATACAGATGGATTGCGACAAACGCGGGTCGCGACCTTCGGCTACTTTTACCAGTGTAGCATCGTCGTATCCGGGCGCTACTGGTGTTCCGTCGAGTTTCAGATAGGAGTCGATCATGCTTTTAGTGGCGCCTGTTCCGCCTCCACCAGGTGAATTTTCAGCCCAGTGACCGATCCATACACCCTGCATCGCTCTACGCCAAAACAACACTTCCTTGCTGCTTTCATATTCAGTCTCTACACGGTTGAACAGGTCACGGTAACCAAACTCGTCGCCAACGCCGTCCAGTGCAGGATAACCTGCCGATTCTTCCAGTGCGATCAACTCGCCTGCCACATCCGCCGCTTTTTGGAGGAAGTGTTGCGACTTATTTTCGGCGGCTGCAAAAGGCGTTCCGTTATGATATTTTTCCCAAGTCCCTTCATAGAGTGCAATGCGCGCCTGCAAAGCCATGACAGTTTCTTTCGTCACCCTTCCCGTCCAGGCGCCATTACCCTTTGCAGGAATGTAATCTTTTGCCAGGTCCAAGTCTCTCATAATGGAGTCAACCACCTGATTGCGCGGTGTACGGGGAGCATAAAGAATCTCTGAATCCGTGTCGATCAGGTATGACGCATACGGAACATCGCCAAATCTGCGCAGTTTGTCGAAATAAAAGAGGGAACGGAAGAAATGAGCTTCGCCCACATATTGTTTCACATCGTCGAATGGAGCTTTAACTGCTGTGTATTGATCCATGAAGTAATTGATGTTGCGTAACAATTCCCAATGTCCTCTGGTCCAAAAACCATAGCCGTCTTCACGGACTGTCCATTCGCCGTTCAATCGCATGCTGTATTGCTGGTAAACCTGAACGTCGGTTCCAATACCCCAGCTCACCTGGCCTTCGAAATAGCCGTAACAGGCGTCTTCCTGGAACGGACCCAAATTATAAGTGTTATACAGAGGCAACAGATCATTCTGGTTATACCAGTTATTGGCATACATTCTCAAACTGATGACGTCGCTAAAAAAACTGCCACTGCTGATGGTAGCCAGGGGATACCGTTCCAGAAATTCATCGTTGCACGATACGGTTAGCGTCGCTAAGAGCATCGATAATACGGTAATTTTGATGATATTTTTCATTTTATTTATCATATTGAGTATTAATAATTAAAAAGTTACGTTTACGCCAAATGACCATGTCCTCCGCAGGGGATATTTTTTCAATCCATACGAACCGTCACCCGGTATTAAATTTTGAATACCTGCGATCTCAGGGTCGGCAATTCTTATCATGTTTGTGAAAGTTGCCAGGTTTTCACCGTTCACGAAAATCCTTGCCCTGTTAAAACTGATTTTATCAGTCAGGCGCTTGGGTATGGAATAACCCAGCTGAATATTTTTTATGCGCAAGTAAGAAGCATCCTGTACATAACGGCTTTGTCTCTGCGTGTTTCTCCAAGGCGTGGCCATCGTGGGGTTCGGAAGGTATCCGTTTGGATTATCGGGCGTCCAGAAATCATGTACTGTAAAATACGTTGACTGAAATTCACCCCAACCGTTGATTCCCCAGAAGAACATTTCGTACTCATCGTATGCAACATCCCGTTTTCCTACGCCCTGCAGGAATACCTGGGCGTCAAAGCCCTTCCAGTCGGCGTTAAGCGTAAGGCCGTACTGGTAACGCGGTGTATTGTTTCCAATGATTCTCAGGTCGCCGTGATCGTCAATGAGTTCCCTGCCTTTAGACAGTTGATTTCTTCCATCGAAGATTTTATAATGTACGTCGCCTATCCTGAAACCGGATCCCAAAAGATCCGATTGTGTCTGATTACAGAGGTCTGCCTCAGCTTGCGTTTGAATCAGACCTTCGGTTACAAATCCCCAGATTTCGCCCATTTCCCTGCCTTCATACCAGTTAAGTGCCTGGCTCGGGTATTTAAGAATTTTTCCCTTGTAATCGCTCATCACGAAAGTTATTCCATAGCCAAAACCGCCTTTACGGTCTTTCCATCCAACGGAAATTTCCCAGCCTTTGTTTTCAAATTCTGCAACATTTTCACTGGCGCCGCCAACACCCAACAAGTTTGGATATTCATTTCCTGCCGCCAGACAATCCTTTGAATGACGCCTGTACCAGTCGAAAGTGAGATCAAGACGATTGTTGAAAGCCCCAAAATCGAAGCCGAAGTCGAACGTATTCTGTGTGATCCACGTTACATTATAGTTAACCAAACTGCTGGGTTGCTGGAAGTAAATTTCACGGCTTCCGCCGGCAAACACCCAATTGGTGCTGGTCGCCAGCGTGTTACGCATGGCAGGATAAAAGTCGTATCTACCGGAAGAGTTCTGATCGCCCAAACTTGCATAGGAAACCCTGAATTTCAACATGTTTACAGCCGATTGCAACGGTTCCCAGAAATTTTCCCTTGATACCACCCATCCGACAGAGCCTCCCGGATAGAATTTCATGCGGTTTTCTTTTGTATATTTGGAAGTACCGTCATACCTGCCATTTAATTCCAAAAGGTATTTTTCCTTAAAATTATATTGGAAGCGACCGAATCCTCCCCGCGTAGCATATTCCCACGCATTATCATTTAAATTGATGTTGGATCCGTAAGCCAGTCTGATCATGGGGTTCGCATCGGATAACAGGTAATCCCTCGAACCTGTCATCTGTACCCATGTGTTTAAAGTTTGATTGAAACCGATCAATCCTTTGAAGAAATGGTCGCCCACCTGTTTTTCGTAGGATGTGAAGGCGTTAATTACATAATCCCTGGTTTTTTGCCAGTCGCGCGATGCGAGGTTATTCGTGTTGGCAGTTCTTGCGCTTGGCGTGAACGCTCCGCTGGGTCGCTGGATTTGAATCGTCTTTTGATGATTGAATTTTTCATATTCGCGTCCACCATAAGTATAGTTACCGGTAATTTCCCATCCGGGAAGTGGCTTGATAACGAACTCACCCGTCAGCGAAATGTTGTCGACGATGATTTTACGTCTTCCTCCTTCAGCATAAATAACCCCAGGTCCAAATTCTGCATACTGACCATCGGCTGAAGTACTGCCGTCGGGGTTGATTTTGGGGTTCTTTAACTGCCAGTTTGGCGCAGAACCGCCAAACAGGTGCATCAAACCATTTGAATAGTCAACGGAATTAGTGGCACCATACTCTGCCGGCATATCTCTGCTTTCCCGCGAAAAAGAAGACCTCGCACTGATTGTGAGCCATTTGGTCAGATTTGTTGAAACATTGATTCGGGTATTATACCGTTTATCGTCTTCTTTTCCTATCGTAAGTAAGCCATCCTGTTGCGTATAACCCAAACCTACATAAAAATTGGAGTTTTCGGTAGCGCCCGACGCGCTTACATTGTGTCGCTGACTGAATGATGTTTTATCCAGGAAAATACCGAACCAGTCATTATTGCCATTTCCTCCATTGTGAAAATTTTGCCAGTCGTCTGCGGCGGTGGATGGAATGGTTTCCGGATTAAAGTATTTCAAACCGGTTACGGGGTCTGTATATTCCAATGTACCCGCCTGATATTGCCTCATACGCCTTAATACATCGTCGCCATAGACAACTCTTCCGGCATCCGCTGCTGCATGATTAATCATTTCAGCAACTTCTATACTGTTGCGCCAATGCGGCATATTGATGGGTCGTGAATAACCGAAATTGTTGTTATAGGTAATCACAGGCTTTCCAACATGCCCTTTTTTAGTAGTAACAAGTACCACTCCGTATGGTGCACTCGACCCGTAGATAGCTACCGAAGCGGCGTCTTTCAGGAAAGAAATGTTTTCTACATCGTTAATTTCTATGGAACTGAGGGCGTCTTCCGAAGCTTGAACGCCGTCGATGACAATCAGCGGCGCGGCAATCGTATTAAAATTGGTAAAACCGCGGATATTAATTCTTTGTTGTGCTCCGGGCGCTCCACTTGGGGTAGTAATGCTCAAGCCGGCAACCTTTCCCTGCAAGGCTTGCGTAGCCGACACAACCGCACGGTTTTCAATTTGTTTGTTATCGACGAACCCGACGGCGCCCGTCAGGTTGGCTTTCTTCACGGTACCGTATCCGATCACCACCACCTCTTCGAGCTGGCGGGTATCGTCTGTCAGGGTCACATTGATCGTCCTGCGGTTTCCAACCACTTCTTCCTTCGAAATAAAACCGATATACGAAAACACAAGTGTAACGTTTTCGTTGGGAACCGACAGGGAATAATCGCCGTTGGCGCCGGTCGCCGTTCCCTGCTGCAGTCCCTTGATGGTTACGGTAACGCCGGGTAGCGGGTCGCCAAAGTTGTCGGTCACTTTACCGGTAACCGTGATGGATTGCTGAGTAACCGCTTCCGTGGCGTTTTTCGCATCACCGTTATGTGCCAGCAGCACAATATGCGTTCCTTCCATGACATAATTCACCGGGGAATCTGAAAATATTTCGCTTAATACCTCATTTACCGGTGTGTTTTTTGCATTAACGGACACATTTTGGGACACGTCAATCTGGTTACTGTTGTAAAGAAACAGGTAATCAGTCTGATTTTCAATATCACTCAGCACTGTTTCCAATTGCACGTTGCGGTGCTTCATGGATACCCTTGCTTTCTGGGATTGTACATCTTCCGCGCTCGCTATCAAGGCGCAGAAGAAAAGAAAGAAAGTACTGATTCGCATAATTCTAAAAATTTGTTTGCGTCGCGACAGATCATTTTTTTGCCGCGACATTTTGAAAATACATAAATAATTCATACTTTTGTCTTTTGAATTGATTGATTAAACTTAATTTGTTGATTCGTTACGCCGGTTGGATGTCGAAAGTTAACCGGCGTTTTTTTAGCGTTTTTTACGTGTCTTTATTCATAGGCGCAGATGTTTAAAAGGTTAATAATTAATTGATTGGTTATTATTTGATATAGATTGTATGATTCTCTTCATCGCGTTCAAACTGGAAACGGAAATTTCGTTGTAGTACGCGCAATGCGTAATCGATGCCGTCCGACTGTCGAAACTTGCCTGTCGGCGCGTAATTGACCACCTGTTTGTTTTGTATAATGATCGTTATACCGTAACATTTTTCAAATTTTTTCATCAGATCGGTAAACGGCATGTCTTTAAAACTGATTAGTCCTTCGCGCCAACGGTAATGATCCATGTCGGTAATGGCTTCGGCAACCAGCCGGCCATCGTCAAGTCGCGCCATGAAATCAGGCGACAGAACGATTGGTTGATCGCTATCCGTAGCGGAAGTGATGCTTACAGAACCTTCAAACAGCGAGCAGGCGAAATCTTTTTCATGCGAATAGGCTTCCATATCGAACTGTGTGCCTAATGCCTCGACTGTATATCCGCCGGAATGAACCGTAAAAGGTTTGCCGGGATCGTGCGCCACCTCAAAATATCCTTCTCCATCAAGTATGACTTCGCGTTTAGCGCCCGCAAATACGCTCGGATATTTCAATGTCGAGCGTGCGTTGAGCCAGATATTTGTACCGTCGGCAAGCGTCATGTTCACCGTTTGTCCGGCAGGCACGCGGATGGTGTTCATGGCGGAAGGTGGTTCTTGGGTAGCTGTGCGGAAAGAAAGCCATGAGATGAAGACGGTAATAACGACTGCCGCTGCTATCTTCAACCACTCAATGATGGCGCTTCGGCGCCGGACGACAGGCTTGGGAATTTTTTTATTCATCCGGCTGTGTATGTTTTCCAGGAGCGTTTCAGGAACCGGTTCCATTTTGTCGACGGATGGCAAAGCGTCCGGATCATTCAAAACAGTACCTATCACGCTGCGCAACTCGTCGTCAATCAACCCTTTGCGAAGCATGTAATAAATAAACCTGTTCTCCCTGCCGGTACATTGAGACCGCAGAAAACGTTCCAGTAATGTCTGCCATTGATCCATAGGAATCGCTATATGATGATAATACAATCGAGCATGCAAAATGGTGGGTTTGAAAATAAAAAAAACACTGCAATGACACCAACGAAACAGTCTGTCAAGACTGATATTGAAGCAGATAATCGCGGATAAATTTATTGGCTTTCACAATATGATCTTGAATGGAACTGCGCGAAATGTTCATGCTGTGCGCTACTTCGTCGTATCTTTTTTCTTTCAGTTTGCACAATTCGTATACCGTGCGTCTTTTGGGCGGAAGTTCCGCTATCGCCTCGTATAACAGGGTTGTATATGTTTCGTAAGTGTCGTCGTCATCCTGCCCGTATGTTGTCGCTTCACTAAATTGCAGCAGTTCCTTTTTAACATTTTCTTCGCAGGTCGCTCTTTTAAACATGTTAAAAATAACATGCTGGCATATGACTGTGATATAGGCGTCAAAATTTTTTTCAGGATCGAGTGTCGAACGGTTTTCCCATACTTTCAGAAAAACATCCTGCGTCACATCCTGTGCTAAAACCGCTGACCGGGTCATGTGAAAGGCGGCATGATATATTTTGCGATGATACTTCTGATATAATGCATCAAAAGCATCTTCGTCACCTTCAATAAGATGTTTTACGCAAAAATAATCCGCATTTTTCATTGCATCCGTTTTATACAGACATTAATAAATTAACTGATTTATGTTTCTATTTTGCTGCAAAGAAAACCAATTTTTTTGAATTAAGAAAACATTTTCGTATTTTTGCGCGTCTAACTTTAAAAAACTGTTTATGAGAGCCATTTATTATGTGTTATTTGTTTGTTCGCTTTCCCTGACGTTCATGTCGAGGGCGCAAACTGTTTTTCATGACGCTTCGGAATTTCCGCTCTTGGGTAAAATATCGGATGCAACGGAAACGCGCTATGAACGTTTACCGGCGAAACTGAAAGGCATATCGCGGGAACCGGTATGGGATTTGGGTAAAAATACGGCGGGACTTGCCATCCGGTTCTGTTCGGATTCACGTCAGATTGCAGTCAAATGGGAAACGCTTAACAATACCTACATGAATCACATGGCGGCGACAGGATATAAAGGGCTTGATTTGTACTGTTTAGAAAACGGCGTATGGACTTATGTGAATACAGCCCGTCCCACGGCAAAAATCAGCGAGGCGACCTTCATCTCGAACATGGAAAGGAAAGAACGCGAATGGATGCTATATCTTCCGCTCTACGACGGTATTGTATCCATCGGGATAGGTATTGATTCTGCGGCGTTCATCGAACAGCCCAAAATCGATCTCCCCCGCCAATCAAAACCTGTCGTTGCCTATGGAACCAGCATCCTGCAGGGTGGATGTGCGTCGCGTCCCGGCATGGCGCATACCAGCATCCTGTCGCGCAAGCTCAACCGCGTAATCATTAACTTGGGATTCAGCGGCAACGGCCGGCTCGACTACGAAATAGCCGAGTTGATGGCTGATTGCGATGCATCGCTTTACATACTGGATTTCGTCCCTAATTGTGAAGCGGAACTGATCCTCGAACGAACAGAAAGATTTTACCGGATACTGCGCGACAGGCATCCCGAAACGCCCATCGTTTTTATTGAAAATCCACCCTATGCTCATTCCTTCTTTAATATGAACCTGAAAGATGTCATTCAGAAAAAAAATGATGCCTTACGGACGGTTTTTGACGGGTTGAAAGCAAAAAAAGAAAAGAATATATCGTATATTCCTGCTGCCGGAATGATAGGAACGGATAACGAGGCTACGGTCGACGGTACTCATTTTACCGATTTGGGATTCCAGCGATACGCCGAATATTTGTACCCGAAGATACGGAAAATATTGAAAAAGAATTGATTTTTTTAACTAATCAAATATCATAATTATGAAACGTCGTACATTTCTCAAGACCGGTGCATTAGCCGGTGCAGGGTTGATGACCTCAGGATTTACATTCGGGTCGTCGCAAGACCCGGTCAAAAAAGGACTTCGCGTGGGGATAATCGGATTGGACACTTCCCATGCCATCGCTTTCACGCAAACGCTTAACAAAGCGGATGCTTCGCCGGATTTCGGCGGTTACAAGGTAGTAGCGGCCTATCCGCAGGGAAGTAAAGACATTCAATCGAGTACCGAACGGGTGCCGGGGTATATCGAGCAAGTAAAGAAATTAGGAGTAGAAATCGTCGACACCATTTCCGGCTTGCTCGAAAAGGTGGATGTCGTGTTGCTCGAAAGCAACGACGGGCGCGTGCATCTTGAACAGGCAATACCGGTATTCAAAGCAGGCAAGCGTGTTTTCATCGACAAACCGATTTCGGGTACGCTGGCGGACGCCTTTGCCATTTTTAAGGCGGCAAAAGAATACAATGTGCCGGTGTTCTCGTCATCTTCCCTGCGATACATGAAAAACATGGATAGTATCATCAAAGACCAAAGCGTCGGCAAAGTACTCGGAGCGGAATCGTACAGCCCCTGCTCGCTCGAACCGACCCATCCCGATTTCTTCTGGTACGGGATACATGGCATCGAAGCGCTGTTTACAGTGATGGGTACAGGTTGCCAAACGGTGACGCGTGTGCACACGCCGGATACCGATGTTGCGGTAGGCGTGTGGGAAGGTAACCGCATTGGAACTTTCCGCGGAATACGGGCAGGCAGATCGGGTTATGGCGGACATGTCTTTGGCGAAAAAGGCATCACGACGTTGGGCGACTATAACGGATACGATCCCTTGCTGAAGGAGATTGTCAAGTTTTTCCAGACCGGCATTTCACCCGTTACGCCCGAAGAAACGCTCGAAATATTCACGTTCATGGAGGCAGCCGACGAGAGCAAGCGTCGCGGAGGCACGCCGGTAAGCCTTGCCGAAACCCGACAGAAAGCGATTGGTTAGGAGTTATCATAATTATAATCATAATTCATAATTAAAATAAATGCGCCGCAATTACATTATTTCCATTATCATATTGGCTTTCACCTATTTCGTGATAGGTTTCGTATCGTGGGTCAACGCCATTCTGATACCTTATTTCAAAATCGTTTGCGAACTGTCACAGTTCTGGTCATATCTTGTTGCTTTCGCCTTTTACATTGCTTATTTTGTGATGTCGGTACCGGCTGGGTTACTGTTGAAAAAGATCGGATTCAAACGCGGTATCATGGTCTCCTTTTTCCTGTTGGCAACAGGGGCGTTGATATTTGTTCCGGCAGCGATGACGCGCATCTACGGCGTTTTTCTTGTCGGACTGTTCACGATGGGAACGGGCATGGCTGTATTACAAACGGCCGTTAATCCGTATGTGACCATTATCGGACCTATCGAGCGCGCGGTGCCGCGTATGAGTATCATGGGCGTATGCAACAAGTTTGCAGGCATCATTTCGCCGCTTATTTTTGCCGCGTTTATCCTCAAGGCTTCCGACAGGGCGCTGTTCGATGCATTACCTGCCATGTCTGAACTTGCCAAAGCGGCGGCGCTCGACGAACTGACCCGCCGTATGATGATTCCCTATGCCTGCCTGAGTGTGCTGTTATTCGGTGCGGGACTGTTCATCCGCTATTCGGTACTGCCCGAAATCAATACGGAGGACGAGAGCGCGGAAACGGCGGCGGCACGCGGCGGGAAAACGGGCATCATGCAGTTTCCATACCTGATACTGGGTGTTCTGGCAATCTTTACGCATGTGGGAACGCAAATCATCTCCATTGATACGATTATCGGATATGGCACGTCGATGGGACTGGATTTGCTGGAGGCTAAAGCGCTTCCGTCGTTTACACTTACAGCCACCATTGCCGGATATTTACTCGGCATCTTTTGCATTCCGCGCTTTATCTCTCAAACCAATGCGTTGAGGCTCTGCACGGTAACGGGATTGATTTTTGCCTGCTGCATCCTGTTCATGCCGGGTCAGGTCATGTTCAAAGGGCATGAGATCAGTGCATCCATCTGGTTTGTGGTGTTGCTGGGTTTACCCAATTCCCTGATATATGCAGGGATATGGCCCCTTGCCATTCGCAATCTGGGACGTTTCACCAAAATCGGTTCGTCGATGCTCATCATGGCTTTGTGCGGTAACGCGCTTTTCCCGCTGCTGTACGGTCATTATGCCGATATCACAGACACGCGCTCAGCTTATTGGGTATTGATACCCTGTTATGTGTACCTTGTGTTTTTTGCCGTTTACGGACACAAAATCACGTCATGGAAATTCAAAAAGACAAGCCATGAGATACAAAATCATTAACGGAAAAATTATCACGCCTTATCGCATACTTGCCGAAGGCGTCGTTTGCATCGAGAACGGCAAACTGTGCGAAGTGAGCGAACAGCCTGTCGAGTTTCCGGATGCAGAGGTGATCGACGCTGGCGGGCACTATGTGTCGCCGGGGTTTATCGACCTGCATACGCACGGGGCTGATAACTGCGACTTCATGGACGGCACGGTAGAAGCGTTTTTGAAAATTGCCGAAGCACAGGCCCGCAACGGAACAACCGGATTGTATGCCACCACCGTGGCATCGACCAACGAAGAACTGTACAGGACTTACGACGTGTACCGTCAGGCGAAAGCGCAGCATGTCGGAGGTGCTGCCTTTCTGGGTTTCCACCTGGAGGGACCCTATTTTGCCATGAGTCAGAAAGGAGCGCAGGACGCCACCTACATACGCAGTCCGCACCCCGACGATTACCTGGAAATCCTCGCCAACACGGGCGACATTGCCCGCTGGAGCGTGGCGCCCGAGCTCGAAGGCAGCAAAGCGTTTGCCGAAACGCTCATGGCACGCGGTATCCTGCCTGCCATCGCCCATTCAGCCGCTACCTATGAGGAAGTAGTGGCTGCCTATGACTGGGGTTTCAGGCATGTCACGCATCTGTTTTCCGCCACTTCCGGGATCACCCGCCGCCATTGTTACCGTCATGGCGGCGTCAATGAGGCGGCTTACCTGATAGATGGCATGACAGCCGAAATCATTGCCGACGGCGTGCATCTGCCCGAATGTCTGCTCAAACTGATATACAAAATCAAGGGACCCGGAAAGATCGCCCTGATTACCGATTCGATACGTGCAGCCGGTATGACCGAAGGAACAAGCAGGATTGGCAGCCTCACCGGCGGACAGGAAGTGATCATCGAGGACGGTGTGGCAAAGATGCCGGACCGCACGTGCTTTGCAGGCAGCATAGCCACCACCGACCGGTTAGTGCGCACAATGCTTCGCCTTGCCGGTACACCCTTGCCGGAAACCATTCAGATGCTTACCTCCACCCCCGCGCGAATCATGGGCATCGACAGATCAAAAGGATCGTTGGCCAAAGGCAAGGATGCCGATGTAATCATCTTCGACCGCGACATCCATATCCGGATGACGATGGTAAACGGGAAAATTGTCTATCGGAAACAGTAATTCATCCCTGAATCAAGTTCAAGATGACGTCTCATAATTATTATCATGTGTAGATTGCTATTGTTTTTTAGTGTTTTCTTCGCGGTCCAGCAGGCTTTCTGCCAGATCTCACCCGAAGTATTGCAGCAGTGGGAGAGCCGTAAATTTTCCATGTTTATCCATTGGGGGCTTTATTCGGAATTGGGCGGCGTATGGGACGGTCGGCAGATTTCGCGCGGACTGAGCGAACAGATTCAGGCTCATGCGGGAATTTACAGCGATACATATGCACAAACGGCAAAAAGGTTCAATCCTGTGAAATGGAATCCCGATTCGGTGGCGCTATTAGCAAAACGCGCCGGGATGCGCTCTATCGTCATTACCACCAAGCATCATGACGGTTTTTGCATGTATCACTCGAAACACACCGATTTCAATGTGGTCGACGCCACGCCTTATAAACGCGACGTGCTCGGGGAACTGTCGGAAGCCTGCGCCCGTCACGGACTGAATCTCGGACTGTATTTTTCGCTGATCGACTGGCATTATCCGCAGGCGTCGCCTATTTCGAGCCACAATGCGGACTATATCACACCCGAACATTTTGAGTTCAACAAAAAACAAATTACCGAACTGCTTACCGGTTATGGTCCGATTTCCGAACTTTGGTTTGATATGGGTTCGCAAAGTTTCGGGCAAAGCCTTGAAATGCGTAACCTGGTACATTCACTGCAACCCAACTGCTTAGTAAGCGGTCGTCTCGGTAATGATATGGGCGATTTTATGGTGATGGGCGACAATCAGGAACCCAATTATATCATTGGCGCGCCATGGCAGTCGCCTGCCTCGTTTTTTTCTGAAACATGGGGCTACCGTTCATGGCAGGAACGCGGTAGCGAAGCCGGTAAAACCCGTGAAAAACTAACCAGCCTGATCCGTGTATGTAGCCGCGGAGGCAACTTTCTATTGAACATCGGACCACGCGGCGATGGCTCAGTGGTCGAATTTGAACAAAATGTGCTGCAAAATATCGGGCGCTGGCTCGACAGCAACGGCGAAGCCATCTACGGAACGATGCCCGACCCGTTTCACACGCCTTTTGAATGGGGGGCAATTACGGCACGCAAGGATAAATTGTATCTGCACATTTTAACGCAACCCGAAGACGGAATTATTGTATTACCCGGCTTAGACGGGGAAATCACAAAAGTGAGTATGCTTGCAGACGGTACTTCATGTGCCTATCGTAAAGACAGTAAGGGGGTAACAATCGAACTGCCGTCGCCGATCAGTCCCGAGCAACTATTCAGGGTGATAGCCATAAGTTTTGAAGGAAATTTTACAGCGCCGCCAATCAATTGTATACCATACACGAAAAACCTGAACCTTGACCGGCACAATGCTTTCAAGTATTACAGCCACAGCGGAATAGATTATTATTCGCAATATCAAAGCACCATTCGGGAAGAATGGACGCTCCTGACAAATGAAAACGGTAAGCGTACGCCTACATTATATTATACAGAGGAAGAAAGGGGACGCGTCATCGATCTGAACCTGAACGGGCAAACTGCCAGAATCACCCTGGACGGCGACGAAGCAGTGAAATTAAAAAACAACCTTGACGGACTGACATGGGGACCCATTTTCAGGCAAGGTCCTTTTTCATCGGGTATTGATGGAATCCCCGGCGAAAGAACTAATATCGAACCGGCCCAACCCTGGCGAGGAAGAAATGGCGTGCCATGGGAACAGACCGGCCTGAAAAACAATGAGGTAGTCACCTGTGAGGCCGACCGCGCACAGGCATGGTACATGCTTCAGGAGATTAACTCGCCAACCGACCGGCAAATACTTGTGTCGGTAACGTCGGGTGATGCCGTGATGGTGTTGTTGAACGGAAAAACGCTTGTTCTTCACAATAACCCTTTCAGGAAGGAAAGTATGGAAGACATCGTACTGCTTGACTTGAAGAAGGGGAAGAACCAGCTGCTGGTCAAATATTTCAACTGCTATCAAAAAGAGACGCCAATGGGTGTCGGTACAAATGTTCCACAGCAGATTTATAACAAAAGATTAGCGCCTGTAAATTTTCGCAAGGGCGGATCTTTCTCGGTTTACTGGACACTTGGCAATCCGGTAACCCCGCATGAAACGCTTAACCTGCCCAGTTTGAGACTGAAATTCGAATAAAAAACATCATGGACACAGCTAAATAATGACCCTTTACTGGAGATTATGCGAACAATTTGTACTTTTGTATATCTAAAATTTTAAAAAAAATATATTCCGATGGAAAAAATTGAATTGATGGAACAGGTCCGTTTACTTCCGACAGGGATACAATCGTTTGAGGTATTGCGAACTCAAAGGTATTTGTATGTTGATAAAACGGCAATGATTCACAGGCTTGCTTCTGCCTATACGCATTATTTTTTGAGTCGC
>Ga0082212_10003143_pt1 | contig 23573 bp, 12 predicted proteins | sample TergutNt197P3_FD_71548 | JGI IMG/M metagenome (GOLD analysis project Ga0082212, IMG submission 71548) | Neocapritermes taracua P3 segment gut microbial communities from Petit-Saut dam, French Guiana - Nt197 P3 | ecosystem: Host-associated > Arthropoda: Insects > Digestive system > Gut ... | reverse complement strand
AGTTTTTCAAGCACACCAACAACTTCCCATACAACCCTCCAAGGAGGAGTCTAAAGATTTTTTGAGCAGCTCCCTCAACCTAAAAATTGATCTCATCAATCAAAAGCGGGAACGGGATGCCGAGATTGGTATGCTTTTTGAGAACCACCGGCTTGGAAAAGAGCGCATCAAACAATTTGAAGAAGTAATCGCACAAAAGAGCGCCATCGCCCATAACTGGAGCAAACTCAACAACCTCTTTGGCTCCGCTGACGGGAACAAGTTTCGGGTTTTGGCTCAAGGATACACCTTAGAAGTTCTCTTGGATTACGCAAACAATCACCTCAAAAATATTTCTCAACGTTACCTTCTTGAGCGCGTCTCCCCCGAATCGTTGTCGTTGCAGGTGATAGACCTGGATATGCTCTCCGAAGTGCGCTCTGTACACTCCCTCTCGGGCGGCGAATCGTTCTTAATCTCACTAGCGTTGGCTTTGGGATTATCCTCATTGTCGTCAAACAGGATGCGCGTAGAATCGCTCTTTATTGATGAAGGATTTGGCACTTTGGATGCCGATACGCTCCACGTAGCGATGGATGCCCTAGAGCGCCTCCAAACAGAGGGACGTAAGATTGGCGTTATCTCTCACGTAGCCGAAATGACCGAACGCATCTCCACACAAATTCGGGTGATAAAAACCGCCAACGGCAAAAGCAAAGTGGAGGTTATTGGGTAGGGTAATGTGGTTTACTATGTGTAAATGAGCATTTTGACGAATGATTGTGGGTTTTAAGGAGTGCCTTAGAAAGGCTTTGGCACTAAATAGGGTTTCTTAAACTCAATATTGGGCATACGGGTAACATCCATCTCTTCAAACAACAGGGCAGTGGGCGAGATGATGGTTGATTGGAGGTAGCCATAGCTATCTATCTGCTCCTGATTGGAAGCGCCCAAGATTCTCTTGAAAGGCCTAAGGTTAGCGGCATCAGAGATGGCAGCACCGCGCACCAACTCTTCGCGACCATCCGCTACATACACCTTGTAAAAGAAGTTTGAGCCCCCGCTCATCAACCGAACTACGTAGCCATAGTCTAAATCTTCCTCTTTTGCAGCGGCTATCAGTTTGGCTCGAAGTTCCTCATTGCTGTACGTTTGATTACAGGTAATCAAAAGATTTCCCGCAGTCACTTTGTACATGTTTGAGTTATAATCAAACCGACTATGGCCGTTTGAGTGTGCCATTTTTTGGGTGGGCACTCTACCGTTGAGTAAGTGACGCAACACACCGTTTTCTATGAGTTTCAGCTCTTTATCAGGCACCACGCCTTCCCCGTCCACAGGATAGTAACCGTTTAGCCTCTTTCCTTTGTAAAACTCCTGTCCGGTGATTGATGTAATGGAAAGGTCTCTTGATATCACTTTTTTGTTCATCATCAGCTCAAAATCGTTCCCACCCAACTGCGGAGAAGCAATTTGATATTGGCCATCCACCATAATAATTGATAGAGATTGAGGTAGTTGAACCATTTTTGGCGAAGCCGCCAATTTATTATTACTTAAAAAAGCCTGAACAAAGAGAAAATAGAGCGCTTTCCCTTCAAACAAAACAGGCCCGCTGTAGGCATCATCCACCACAGGCGCGTTTTTCAACTTAATGAGGTTTTCCATTGCCTCCTTGCATTGGTTGGAAAAGTGTGCAAGGGTGGGCATCTGTTCAAAGGTGGCGTGCTCTTCATAAATCGTCTGATTTAAATCCTGACCATCATTGGCACGTGTGTTTGCAAAAAAAGTAAGCTGATAGAGTGTATAAGGCACCGCATATCTGCTCCCTTCTGTGTTGTAGGTATAGGTCATCATGCTTCGTACATTGAGCGACACGTGGGAAGTTAATATATCGGGATATTGTTTGGCCGTTTCCGAAGCTTTGCGCAAGTAGTTCTCCCAGTAACTCTTATCAAAAGATAGAGAGGGAGATTCCATAACCATAGTCACGGGTTTTACCTGTTCAAAATCTGAAAGACTCTGTTCTTCAATGGTTTGTGTTTGCTGTTGCAAAATCGCCATTTTAGATTTGTAGGTCTCTACCGAATTTTTGTACACCCCATCCAAATCTCTCCATACAGTGATGGGAATTCCGGTGGAATTATCTATTAAACTAGTTGTTGATGGATAAATAGATCGGTCCGGTATCTTTAGGTTGTTTCTGTGATAATCCCCAACCAACAGGGTGGGAACGCCGCGCCTTGAATGGGATTCGCTGTTGCTGCTTATGGTGCCTAAGGATGCCGAAAGGGAGTAGTCATAGCGATCCATCACCGAATAACTGATGAAAAAAGGAGGGGCCATTCCTTCCATTTTAAGTTGTGCCAGATTTCTGTCAACTTCTTTTTGAATTGCATGGATAACAGGGTTTTGATTTTGTGCATAGAGAGGATAGAGTGCAAGGAGCAGGGTGAAAGCCAAAACCAAATTTTTTATTATTTTGCTCATAATGTTTTGTTTAGAAGTGTTGTTTTGCAAGTGATGAATAGTGGGTAACGTTGGATAAATAATGAAAGAGCGGTGTTATGGCCTGGGTAAAATGGGCGGCTGACTCTGTGATCTTGCTTTCTTTTGCGTTTCAATCATTTTAACATAGAGCGTGGGCGAAACGCAAGCAGCGGGCACGCTGCCCGATTCTGCGCCACAATAGCCGTTAAAGATGTCGTAATCTGCTCCGCAAGCAGCAATTTGAGAAAAAATGGCTAAGGGCGTACCCACCAAGTCGACCCCGCGCACAATCTCATCAGGGCGGCCATCTGCATAGATGCGATAGACCAAATAGGGAGAGACGTTAAAGGCGTTGGGCATATATCTGCCGGTGGTGGTGAAGCCTCCCGACACCTGATCCATGAGGTAACCATACGCTTTGCCTTCGACCTTGAGCTGCTCAATGAGCATTTGGCGCATCTCTTTTTCTGTTTTAGGCTTTGAACTTTCAATGATGAGGTTGGATTGTCGGGTAAAGGTGTTTAACTGAATCATCCCCCGTCCATGTCCGTTGGATTTGGGAAAACCCTCAATGGGAATCCTGCTCATAAGAAAAGCGTTCAGTTTACCCTCTTTGACCACTTCTACCCGTTGCCCCCGCACACCTTCGTCGTCAAATGTATAAGTTCCGCTAAGGGAAAAACCGTGCGCCCGTTTCAATTGTGGATCAAAAATCACAGACATATCTTGAGGCAACACATATTCACCCAACTTTTTCTTAAAGGTTTGGGCATCTGTTTCACTCTTTAAGCGAGCGCCCTCTATGCGGTGTCCAAAGATTTCATGAAAAAAGACGCTAGCCGCCTGACCGGTCATGAGCATAGGGCCTGAATACGATTCGGCAATGGGAGCAATGCGCAATTTTGACAATGTTTCGCTGGTTTGACGGGCATCTGCAATCACCACTTCATCCAAAGGCAAATCTTTGGGATCAAAGGCAAAATAACTTTTATACAAGGGCAAATCCATTCCATCATCTGCTTTAGAGGAAGCAGACATAGACAAACGGTAACAAAGAAGGTTTTCGAAAATCTCCGCACCATCCGTATCCACAAAATATTTGTGGGTCAATTCAACTCCAAAAGTTACCGAAGAGTTAATGATATCTTTGTTCTCGTTAAAGACGGCGCTGTATTTTTTTAATTTTTCCTCCCATACTTTGGCATCAAATTTTGCATCGGCAAAAGAGATCGCTTTTTCAACATAACGTTCCGGGGTTTCTAGGGTAAAATCGGACGACAAATCATCTGAACTCACCTTGATGGCCACATTGGCTTTCACCTTTTCGTAACGTTTGGCGGCCTCTACGTACATAGCATCTGTTTTTTGCCATAAAGTTGTTTTCCAAGCGGCGCTGTTCTCTTCCAAACCAAGGATGCCGGATCCCGATGAATTGCTTGAGGCGTATGCCCGCTCATTGCTTTCTTTAATTTCGCGGGTGTTGTCCATTTCGGGAGTGCCCACCCTAACGGCGGCATTAAAGATGCGTTGTCTAGAGGGTCGGCTGTTGGTGAGTTCGCCAAAACTTGCAGAGATGGAGTGGCTTGTTACGTCATAAACGCGGTAGCTAATGTAATAAGCGGGAATGGGTTGCTTCTTAAGCTCCACCAAATTTCGATCTGCTTCGCTCTTTAGCGTTTGCAAAAGGGCACTCTGCGCCCACACAGAATGAACGCTCAAAGTAATGAGAATGATAACTACAACTTTTTTCATTTTTTATATTGATTGGTACTTTGCAAGTGTGCAAAAAACGCTCCATAAATCTCAAATAAAAGCAAAGTTTTTACCTTTGCACCATGAAAAAAACATACTCCACCCTACTCCTCTCTCTCTTTGCCACCCTGCTCTATGCAGACGAAGGTATGTGGCTTGTAAACAACATCACCGGGGCTTTATTTGCCCAAATGAAACAAAAAGGTTTGGCCTTGGCACCCGAACAAATTTATAACGTAAACGGCAACTCCCTAAAGGATGCCATCATTGCCATTGATGGAGGAAGTTGCAGTGGAAGCATTATCTCTTCCAACGGATTAATGATTACCAACCACCACTGTGCATACAGCGACATTCACGCCCTCTCCACCCCCGAAAAGAACTACCTTGAAGATGGTTTTTGGGCAATGACGCAAGATAGAGAGATCCCCATCAAAGAGAAATCGGTTACCTTCCTCAAAAAAGTGATAGATGTTACCAAAGATGCCCAACTGATCATTGATAGTTTAGACCAATTGGGCACAAGAGGGATCTTCTTTTTTAATCGCGTTGAGCGGGCGCTTCTCCAAAAATATGGGTTAGACCCAAAAGAGCAGGAAGTATCTTTAGCCTCCATGTGGAGGGGAAACAGTTTCTATCTCTACTTTCTTGAAACATACCAAGATGTGCGTCTTGTGGGCGCTCCTCCCGTCTCCATTGGCGCCTTTGGCGGAGAACAGGACAATTGGAAATGGCCGCAACACAAAGGCGATTTTGCCCTTTACAGGGTGTATATGTCGCCCGATGGAAAGCCGGCCAAATATCACGAGGAGAACATCCCCTATTCCACCTCCAACTTCTTAAGGGTATCTTCTAAAGGAGTCAAAGAGGGCGATTTTACCATGATTTTGGGCTACCCCTACCGCATCAACCGATACGTTCCTTCGGCAGAAGTTCAGGAAAAATTTGATATCCTAAATCCTATCATAAGCACAGTTAGGCGGTTAAAGTTGGAGACGCTCAAAAGTAAAATGGATGCCAACCCCGAAATTCGCCTTAAGTATCAGGATAAATATTTTAGCATCAGCAACTATTGCGACTATGCCAAATGGGAAAATATTTGTATCCAAAAGCAAAACGTGATTGGAATTCGCCAAAAAGAGGAGGAGGAACTCTCCGCATTTCTTTTACGTGGCAACCCGGACAAAACCCAAAATAACGGTGGCAACACCTTGCTCTTAGACAACATTGCCGCTTATTATACATCTGTAAAAGAGGTTGTTAAAAATAAAGAGATGGTGCGTGAGACCATCGTCAGAGGCTCAGAATGGCTTGTTTATGCCCAACGGCTCAACTCACTGATTAATGGCCTCAAAAGAAAAGGCGAGCACAATGTGCTTGATATGAACATTCCTGAAGTAGCCAACTTTGTAAAGTTCAACTATAAATCTATCTTTTTACTAGCCGATCCCGATGTAGAGAGGGAGGTATTCATCACTATGTTTACCCATTTAATTTCCCATGTAAACGAAAACTATTTTTCTGATGAACTAAAAACCACCTTACAAAAATATGATCGCAACCTTGCTGTTTACGCCGATTATCTCTATCAAAACAGCATTTTGACAAATCCCACCCGTTTTATGCGCTTCTTTACCTCTACCCGCTCTTTTGAAGAAGCGTTGGCCGATCCTATGATGGATCTTGTCTCTTTTCAAAACCTTGTAGCTTTCAACAAACAGGAGGAAGAGATCAACAAAGAGAGTGGATTGTCTATATCAAGCCTTAAAATTCAATATGTTACCGAACTTTTCAATATGAGGCAGGCAAAAGGCATGGCGCTCTATCCCGATGCCAACTCCACCATGCGCCTCACCTACGGAACGGTAGGATCGCTCAAGCCCGCAGATGCCATCTATTACGATTGGTACTCCACATCAGCAGGGGTTATGGAGAAGGTTGACCCCAACGATTACGATTTTCACTTGAAATCGGATTTCGCTCCCCTGCTCGAATCAGGCAAGTGGGGGCGCTGGGGAAATTCTAAAGGGCAACTTCCCATTAACTTTTTGTCTAACAACGACATCACCGGTGGTAATTCGGGCAGCGCTGTACTCAACGCCAAAGGAGAGTTGATTGGCCTTGCCTTTGACGGCAACCGCGACTCCATGAGCGGAGACCTCTACTTTGATCCCAAATTGAACAAGTGCGTTTCCGTGGACATTCGGTACGTGCTTTGGATCATCCAAAACTATGCAAAAGCGGACTACCTCCTTAATGAAATAACTATCCTTTAAAGCGTTCACAATAATAACAACTATCAATATCGAAATGGGAGAAAAAGAGTATCATGCGCCCACACACTCTGCAGAACACCTGCTCAACCAAACTATGAACCGAATGTTTGGATGTGGAAGGGCATTCAGCAGCCATATTGAGCGCAAAAAATCAAAATGCGACTACCGTTTTCACCGAATGATTACTCAAGAGGAGATTGATCTAATAGAAAAAACTGTGAATCAGCAAATTGATCAAAACTTAGACGTTACAGAAGCCTTTATCTCTCGAAATGAGGCCATCCAACATTTCAACCTCTCCCGTTTGCCCGAATCTGCAGGAGATTCCATCCGCATTGTGCGCATTGGGGAGTACGATGCCTGCCCCTGTATTGGGCCTCACGTGGAGAACACCGCTCAAATTGGTCGCTTTATTCTTTTGTCAGCCGATTTTGCCGAACCAACCCAAGAGCATATTCATGGCGTGTTACGCATCCGCTTTAAACAGGAACCTTCCTTTGGATAAGGCAGCCAACGTGCGGAATCATCAATCATCACCCATTGGAAGTGTACCCATACTAAAAAATCCTATCTTTGTTGCAATATATCAATTAACCAAAACTTATTAACCAAAAAATCAACCTATATGTATGTAAAACAATTATTAAAAGATCGGCACAGAAAAATTGCGCTGACGGCTTGTACCATCCTCTTTGCATTTGGGGTGATGTGTGCTCAGAACCTAAAGATTTCCGGTGTTATTGTTGACAACAACAATGATCCCGTAGTAGGGGCCACTGTAGTCAATAAAGGCACCAGAACCATTACTGTTGCAGACATTAACGGAGCTTTTACCATTGATGCACCAGGTAATGCCACATTAACCATCTCTGCAATTGGATTTGTAACACAGGATGTTCCGGTGCGTAACCGCACCACCATTGAAATTATTTTGTTAGAAGATGCGGTAGCATTAGAAGCCACTGTGGTTACTGCCGAATTTGGATTAAAACGGGCCGCGCGATCTGTGGGGTCTTCTATTCAAAGCATTAAATCATCAGATCTTTTAGAATCAGGACGTTCTGATTTTGTTTCTGCTCTACAGGGCCGGATAGCCGGCATCAACGTAACAAATACAGGCGGAACCCCGGGTGCCTCTACAACGGTAATCTTAAGAAATTACACCTCTATTTCCGGAAATAACCAACCTCTGTACGTCATTGACGGAGTTCCCATGAACAACTCTACTTTTGACGCTACTTATGGTCTTGCAAAAGCAGATTTAACAGACAACCGGCGCATTGACTTTAGCTCTCGAGGTAACGACCTCAATCCGGAAGATATCGAATCCATGACTGTATTAAAGGGAGCTGCAGCAGCTGCGCTCTACGGATCGGATGCTTCTAACGGAGCCATCATAATTACCACCAAAAAAGGATCAAATACGGGTGGAAAAGGACGCGTCAGGTATAGCAATACCTTTGGATGGAGTGAGTCTTACGGATATCCAGAAATCCAAAAAGTGTATGCCAACGGAGCTTATGGCACCACCAATTACTATTACCAATCGCGCTTTGGAGGTAAATACCCCAGTGACGTTACTTTGTACAACAACATAGCCTCTGTGTTACAAACCGGATTTATGCAAGATCATAAAGTATCGGTAGAAACAGGTAACGATAAAACATCAATACGTGCCTCAGCAGCATACCTGAACGACAAAGGAACTGTAAAAACCACTGAACTAAATCGTTTGAATATTACATTGGCAGGAAAGGCAGAGATAAACAAATGGCTAAACTTGGAATCAAACATGACTTATGCCAGCATCCAAAACGATAAAGTCTTAAAAGGACAGTACGGGCCTCTCTATAGGTCTGTCCGCTGGCCCTTGACCGATAATATGGCTGACTATATGGATCCTGATGGCCAAATGAGGGTGCCTTATATATACACCGACACCGACCTGCTCAATCCCTTATTTGCCATGTATAAAAATAAGAATCATGACGAAACGGATCGTTTCATTGCCTCGATTACGGCTAGAATTAAGCCTACAAAACACACATTTATTCATGCCACCGTTGGTTGGGACTTAGCCATGCAAACCATGGTTGTGGCCGAACATCCCTATTATGGCAACAGAAGTTCGTCAACCGCTTATGGATTAGGTTATTATAACCAAGTGAAATCCAATTTGAATGATAAATACCTAAACATACTGGTGGGCTACGAAAACAGTTGGAATAAATTCACCTTTACTGCACATGCTGGATATAACCAATATGAAAGAGGAGTACACAACATGGCCGTGTATGGATCCAAATTTCAAGTGATTGAATTTTACGGGATTCAGAATTGCGATCCGTCAACTATTCTTGCCTCTACCCGTAATACTACAAGAAGGATTCAGGCTATATCCGGTTCTGTGGAAGTTGGATACAACGATATTGCCTTTCTCTCTTTTAAGATGAGAAACGACTGGTCCTCCACCTTACCTGTTCAAAACAATTCCTATTTTTATCCTGCACTAGAAGGTACGTTAATAGTAACCGACCTCTTTGAAAAGAACTCTATCCTTTCGTACTTTAAAATTCGTGGAGCCGTTGCTCAAGTGGGGAAAGATGCCGAACCTCTCTCCATTTACCCCGCATTTGAAACTACAGGAAATGTGGGAGGGGGGTTCAGATATGGCTATACCGGTCCAAACGAAGCGTTACGACCGGAGATGAACACCTCCAAAGAGATTGGTTTTGATGGACGTTTTTTTGATAACAGAATAAATGCAGACTTTACCTACTACTGGACAAAATGTGAAGATCAGATTGTTAGACAGTTTCGTTTAAGTTATGCCACAGGATTTGTGCTCAACGACATGAATGTTGGAACCTTTACCACGCATGGTTGGGATGTTCATCTTGATGGCGACATCATTCGTGCCACAAACGGTTTCCGTTGGAATATTGGCGTTAATCTTTCTGCAGCTAAATCTTTGGTCACTTACTTACCCGAAAACGTAACTGAATACTACAATGCCTACACTTGGCTTTCAGGAAATCTGCGAAATGGAGTTAAAGTGGGCTACCCAATCACCGCCATAACCGGCCGAGGTTTTGAAAGAAACGATAGAGGCGATGTTCTTATCAATCCATCAACAGGGGTGCCTGTGGTAAGTCCGGATTGGTCTTATATGGGCGATCGTGAACCCAAATTGAGGTTCGGGCTTACTTCGCAGTTGTCTTATCACGGATTTCGGTTGTCTGCACTCTTTTCCGGAAATATTGGTGCCAACATTGTAAATGGAACCAAACGAGACATGATGGGAACCGGATCCAGTATAGAATCTGTTGCCCTAAGAGAAAGCCAACCAACAGTGATCAAAGGAGTACTTAAAAATGGACTCGAAAATTCTGCCAATCCAACCATCAACACCATTGCCATAGACTATTCTAACTATGGAGAATCCATTTACACGGGAGGAGATGAAGATTGGTTGGAGAAAAATGTACACTATATGCGTGTATCTGAACTCCGCCTTAACTACACCTTGCCAACAAAATGGCTATTAAATACCACCAAAAATTTTCTTTCTGCCGCAAATGTATGGATAGCGGGAAATGACCTCTTTGTTCTAACCAACTATTCCGGTATTGACCCGGTTGGAAACATCACCAGCGCTTCCTTAGGAGGCACTGCAGGTGCCGGATTCGACTTTTGGTGCGTACCCTCTCCCCGCCGCCTCTCTGTTGGAATTAGTTTAACCTTTTAAATCCTTTGTTATGAAAAATAAAATCACTACAAGTATATTGACTATATGCACTTTGCTGTTTTTCACCCGCTGCGCTGACTATTTGGACGTAAACAGAAATATTGACGCTCCCGATTATCTTGCAGCATATCTCTACTTGCCGGGTATATTGTCCACGGCTCAATATGCATATTACGATATCCGCCCCCTTGCTCCCATGACACAGATGATGGGTACGAGTAGTTTTACCACTGCAGCCGGCTACGGCTATGTTCTTACAGATGACGGAACAAATATGTGGTATTCGGTCTATTGGCAAATGGGAATGAACCTAGAAAATATGATAAAGCAATCCATCGAAGACGAAGCGTGGACCTTGGCCGGGATTGGTTTGGCATATAAAGCGTGGGGATGGGATCAACTTACAAAGTACCACGGAGAACTCCCCATGGAAGATGCCTTTGTACCCGGTTTATTATCTCACAGGTATGATTATCAAGATGTTATTTATGAGCAAATTCGCCAATGGGCCACAGAAGCCATCCGTTACTTAGAGATGGATGATCAATTTGGTTACGGAACCACACTGCAAACCGGCGACCTGATGTACGCCGGCGACAAAGCCAAATGGATCAAATTTGCACATGGCGTTATTGTGCGAAACCTAAGCTCCCTTTCCAATAAGAGAGATTTTGCAGCCAAATATGCAAACGACTTAATTTCCCATGCGGCTTTAGCCTTGCAAACTATAGACGATGACGCTACTGTTTTGACGCTTGGAGGAGGCAGCAGCGCCCCTTATTCTATGTACAACTGTTTTTGGGGTACCGGAAGAGCCAATCTGACCAATTCCTATTGGCAACACGATTTTGCGGTTCAAACCTTTACGGGAACTGTCCCTCAATATAATCAAGAAACCACTCGAAAAATCAGAGTGGCTCCCGATCCCGAAACCGGAAGAGCGCCCAATCCCTACTATCCCTACGAGTTGCTTCCTAAACAGATTATCTGTGATACCGCCGTTTCTGTCACGGGCCACTTTGACCCCCGTGTAGTTGTAAAATTGGCTTCCGAAGACGACCCTTACTACGCAAATATTAACGTTGCCGATAGCGTTATGAAGAGACGTTATTATGGATCAAACTTTACTAGTGCAGCCGGCCCCATAGGTACCGCTACCAATTTCTTTGGACGCAGGGTTGTATCAAGTACCACCAATGATGGTATTGGTCATTGGCTTTATAGAGACAACGCTCCCTACGTTCTGATGACCGCCGCCGAGATGAAATTCTGTCTTGCAGAAGCGCTCTACAAAATCGGACGCACTGCTGACTCCTATACAGTATGGAAAGATGGCATTGCTTTGGATCTCCAGTTTACCGACAAATACATCTACCCCGGAAGCTTTAGAGACGGCTTTGTAGGCGGAGGGTTGCCCGGTGGAGACAAGATAACCAAAGCCCTTTTCAACACCTTGGCTACCCAATACCTCAATGGCCCCTTTGTAGGCGCTTTGCCTCTTTCTGATTTTTCTCTCTCTCACATCATGCTGCAAAAATATGTGGCCTTGTATCCTTGGGGTGCCGGAGAAGCATGGGTTGACCTTCGCAAATATCATTACGACATTTCTTACACGGGCGATTATCCAAGCCTCAACAACGGATGGTCTTTGACGCAGGTAAACATGAAATGGGATACCGATCCTTCCAAAGTGTATAAAGGTTTTTACCTGCGGGCCGCCATGGTTGAAGATAGAGAAACTCGGTACGATGTGAGAAATAACGGATCTCCCGGCTACCGATATCGACCAAGGTATAACTCTGAATATATGTGGAATATGCCATCATTGAAGCAATTAAAACCCATTACCGGAGATGCAGAAGATTATCACTGCTCCATTCCGTGGTTTGCCTACCCCAACGGATATCCTTTTAATTAATAACAATTTGTAAATATTACATTTATGAAAAAAAATACTTACATATTTACCTTGATATCAATGATTCTCTTGGTATCTTGCGAAAAACATCAAATTTTATACGATACCGATCCCATTGGCGATAAGGCCGAGTTTCAACTGCATTATTTTGAGCCTATCACCTCAGATGCAAGTAATTATATCGATTCAGTTTTTGTAAATGATAAACTCTATTCGAGTGTACTCGGTTCCGGTCAATTGGTTCCCTATAATGGGGTACCCGGCGGCGCTACCGGTAGGTTTTTTGCAGTGGAAGCTGGGAACGTAAATTTTAAATTTTGGAGACGAGGGAGTGTGGTATACGATCGTTCGGTTACGCTTACCAAAGGAAAACAGAACGTATTTGTGCATAGCATCACCAAAGACCCCATTGTAATCGAAAACGGCTATCCATATACCGACATCAAATCACCTCACGGCAACTCGGCATCGTGGAATACCGACTCCATTGCTACAGTGGCCTTTTATAATTTTTTATACGAAGATGCCAATACACCCTATCCGGGAAAAATCCAGTATCAATACGAAGATGGAAGAACCAAAGAGTGGAAAAATGTAGGTAGGGCAGCTGCATTTGGAGAAAGTTCCGGTCGGCAGCAAATCCTCATCGTCAAAAGCGTCTTCAATAGTTCGGGTTACGTTGTTGTCAATTACAGAATGGTGGACGAAAACGGAGAAGTATTAAGACTTATGGCCAGTTCCGGAGGAATGGTTAACTACTCCGATTGGTGGACAGGGTACATTGGTCGTGCATACATGCACATTTTTGGAGGCATTCGAACGGCCACGCCCGTAGCCTCCATAAGGCAGTGGACATCGTTATAACCGCTCCTGTATGAGATAAGGGAAATCAATTTGATTTCCCTTTATCTCTTTTATTATCACTTTATTACCATCATTTTTTACTCACTATGAAAAATCTATTGATCTGTGCCGTGGTTTTCTCTGTTTGCATCTCAGCCACAGCCCAAACAGTTCAAACGCTGTTAACCAATTATGAGAACCATCACAACAGATCAAAAGAGAACAGTTACGCGCAATTAAACAAAAATGTTTTTCTTGCCGGAGAGCAGCTTTGGTTTAAGATTTATCTTACCGATCCTCAAACCGGCCTACTTGCCTTTGATGCCAATAAGGTTTATTCAGATTTGTATGCTCCCGACGGCTCTTTGTGCATCCGCAAAATATGGTATGTACAAGATGGATGCGCTTTTGGCCAGATCAATCTGTCCGACACACTCATTGGTGGCCTCTACACTTTTAAGGCATACACCAACTGGCAGCAAAATTTTGAACCGGAGCGAATGTTTTCAACCACCGTTGAGATCAAAAGTTTCCATACATACACCCCATCCACACACCTTGATCGGATTCCTTCGTGGGATATTCAATTCTTTCCCGAAGGAGGCGATTTGATTGCCGGAACCACAGCCCGTATTGCCGTAAAAGGTTTAGATCCAAACGGAAAGGGTCAATCTTTCCAAGGCGCTGTTGTATCGGCGCTATCTGACACTCTCCTCTTTTTTGAAACCAATCATTTGGGTATGGGCAGTTTTTTATTGCCTCCTGAGTATTCAGGCCAAACGGGATTGTCTGCCCATATTTTTTTCCAAAATGGAATGAACAACTCCATTCCCTTGCCCCAACCCAAAACTTTGGGCGTATCTCTCCAACTAACTACGTTTGGTAAAGAGTTTCTAGATATCTACTTACATACCAATATTTCTTCACTCAAAGCCTTTGATAGACAGCCCTTTTATTGTATGGTGCATCAGAACGGAGTTGTATCAGAAATGTTTACAATCAGCGCTTTAAAGATGCCTCTCACTAAATTGCAATTGTCCAAAACTTTTATTCCGGCAGGAGTCAATACAGTAACTCTGTTTGATGCCTCTTTCAATCCCATTGCAGAGCGTTTGTTTTTTGCCCAAAAAGAGGAGGCGCTTGGCAATGTGGAAATCACTGCATATAGCATTGGAGACACTACTGAGGTGAGATTAATAACCACAGACAAAACAGGGAACCTTGTCCCAGGTTTGTTAAGCGCCTCCGTTTTACCTTCACAAACCAAAGCAGGCGATTTTTCGGCCAACATATATACCCAATTCTTGCTCACCTCAGAAACAAGAGGTGAAGTAGAATCGCCCATATACTACTTTCAGGAAAATAGTTTGGAGCGCCTCCTTGCCTTAGACAATTTGTTGATGACCCAAGCGTGGAGGCAATACGAATGGAATACCATTATCAATGAACGGGGTGGCGCTCAAGGCACCCTTCTCTTTCCCTTTGAATATGGCTTTACCCTTTACGGAAAGGCTATGCGTCAAACGATTGTTGGAGATGTTGCCTCTTCTAAAAGTGAAGTGGTATTAAATATGTCGAGCGAACCTTTTACAAGGAGTGCCGAAATAACCTCAGACGGCTCTTTCTCATTCGACAGCCTCCTCATTTATAAACCATTTAACAACCTGTTTGTGATTGTAACGGATCTTAAAGGCGGTGTTTCAAATCGATTCCTTAGAGACGTTGTCATTCTTACTCCACATTTGAACAATCGAATACATCCCATACCGCCTGTTTCACAAAATGGGGAGGATGACTTGAAATCAGAGAGAGATGATGAGAACTGGCTCAGGTTCTTAGATCCTGATGCTACTTTATTATCTGCAGCGGTTGTGAGGGCAACACGGGCTAGAGATGTGATGATTTCTGATCCTTTTGTTAGTAATTTAGACAAATTTCACGAAATCACAGAAGATGATATGGGTTCTTACCGTACTGTAATGGATGTTCTCCAATATTTGTTTGGTTATCAATTCTCAAGAGATTCAACCAATAGCCTGCGTGTAAGAGGAAAAAGAAGAATAACAACCATGGACACCGCAATGAATTCGACCGATGAATTCGATCTCTACCCAGCACCACAATTGATCATTGACGGAATACCTCTTCGTGATTGGGATATTATTGAATATTATACTGTTGATCAAATCGAGGCGATTTCTGAACACCCCGCCGGAAATGTTTTGTTGGGTTCAAGCGGTATGTTTGGCTCCGTAAGCATTAAAACACGATTCAAACCCCTGAAATCAAATGTAAACAACCCAAGCAACTTTGCCCAACTGACTGCAGAAGGATTTGATGCGCCAATCGCCTATTATACACCGTTTTACAGCAACATCACAAACAAAACCAACCTTTCTGACTACACCTGTCTGCATTGGGCCCCATACCTTACTTCCCCCAAAGGCGAATGTATCTTCCGTTTTCCGAAATCAACCACTACACAAAACATTCGCATTCGGGTAGAAGGTATTGCCGAAAACGGAATGTTGTTTAGCCAAGATTCTCAAATAACAGTGAGTGCTTCAAAACAGTAATTGGTCTCAGCACAACATATCTTTTTTTTTGTACATTTGCAGAGGCCATACCATGCTATGATTGACTGATAAATACACTAAAACAAATAGTTATTCACCTAAAAATTAAACCTTATGCATGAACTAAAAAATGCAACCCACAGATTGGGAAAAAACCTGCTGTTGGTTTGCGCGCTGCTCCTCTTTTCGGGAGCTTTGTGGGCGCAAAACATTCGGGTGACAGGAAAAGTCACCGATAGAACCGGAGAAGCTCTTCCGGGAGTCTATGTTCTGGTGGAAGGCACCCAAACGGGAACAACTTCCATAAATGACGGAAGTTTCTCCATTTCAGCGCCTTCTACCGGGCGCTTGCTCTTTTCGTTACTTGGAATGGTAACGCAGGTTGTTGATATTGGCGGGCGAGCCGTCATCAATGTAGAGATGGCCGAAGACGCACTCCTGTTGCAAGACGTGGTGGTTACCGCCATGGGTATCAAAAAGGAACGGAAGGCGTTGGGCTATGCTGTGCAAGACATCAAAGCCGACGAATTGATGAAGAACAAAAATGTGAACGTAATCAACTCATTGGCGGGAAAGATGCCCGGGGTAATTATTACTCAATCGGGGGGTGCTGCCGGTTCCGGAGCGCAAATAACCATTCGCGGCGCAAATTCTGCAAGTGAAAGCCGTGATAACCAACCCCTTTTTGTGGTGGACGGAATTATTTATGACAACTCCACCATCAATGGAGGCAATTCGGGTACCGATGGAATTACAAGAACCTCCACAACCTTTAGCAACCGCGTAATGGATATCAATCCGGAAGATATTGAGAGTATGTCTGTACTCAAAGGAGCTGCCGCCGCCGCGCTCTATGGATCACGCGCCGCCGACGGAGTGGTGATTATTACCACCAAAAAAGGGGTAGAAGGTTCCATCAGCGTGAATTTTAACAGCAAATTCTCCCACTCTTGGGCAAAATCTCTTCCTGAATATCAAACTACTTATGGCCGAGGATCTTATAACGCTGCCGGAACCATTACCGATCTCACTATGAGCTCTTGGGGCGATCCCATTTCGGGAAAGGCTTACGACAACCTCAGTAATTTTTTCCAGGGAAGCAATATCTTTGACAACAACGTTAGCGTAACAGGAGGAACCAAAAACGGTTCATTTTATATGTCGGTTTCAAATTTTGATCAAACAGGTATTGTGCCCAACACATCCTTTGATAAAACAACCTTCAGGTTTAATGGAGAACAAAAATACGGTATCTTAACAGTTAGCGCAAATGCCGCCTATTCGCAAGCCAACACTCTAAAGACCCTCACTTCGGCCGGTTTGTGGGAGCATGGTGGTACCGGCGCAATGGTTTCTCTTTTTGGATGGCCGGTGAGTGACGACATCACCCACTACCTCAACCCGGACGGCACCAAATACCGTATGTTTGAAGGCAGACAGGAATTGGTTAACGATCAGGAGAATCCATATTGGTTGATTGACAAAAATAAAATGACAGACAAAACCGCACGTTTTACCGGTTCTGTTCATGCCACTGTTAAGATAACGGATTGGTGGGATATTACAGGGCGTGTGGGTGTTGATCAATACACTACAGACTCCTATTTTTACAGAGCGCCGCAGGGCGCGGTGGTAGAGCGGTATCAAAAAGGCTATTTAAGCAAGGGTATCAACAGATTTGAATACATCTCCACCAACGTCATGACCAACTTTCATAAACAAGTTGGCGACCTTGATTTTGGTCTTTTGTTGGGTACTTCCACCGAATCATCGTTGAGACTAAACAACAGCCATTGGGGATATGGCTTTGTGCAAGAAGGTTTGATTAGTTTTACCAACATTCCCTTAAATACTCAGTTTTTCAACGATAGAACTGTAAAAAAACGGATGGTTAGCACTTTTGGAGAGTTTCGCTTAGGGTACAAAAGCATTGCCTATCTAACGGTAACAGGCCGCAATGACTGGTCTTCTACCCTTCCGTTAGAAAATCGATCCTATTTTTATCCCTCTGTTTCCGGTAGCTTTGTCTTTACAGAATTAATGCCCAAAAACGGTATCTTAACGTTTGGAAAGCTAAGGGCCTCTTGGGCCCAAGTAGGTAAAGATGCCGATCCCTATTCACTCACTACGTATGGCAGATCTATCGCCACCCTCAACGGCGGTGTTTTGGGTACGGGAGACGACTGGACATCAGGTAGCCCAAATTTAAAGCCCGAAATACAAACAGGATACGAAATTGGTGCCGAACTCAGGTTCTTTAACGGCAGGCTGGGTATTGATTACGCATATTACAACACCATTACCGACAACCAAATATGCGCACCCCGTTTGGCTCAATCCACAGGATATATCTTTATTACGCTAAATGGAGGCTCTGTTACCAACAAAGGCATGGAACTCTCCATCACAGGCAAACCGGTGGTAAAGAAAGATTTTGAGTGGGATGTAACCTTAAACCTATCGGGCAACCGCAACCGATTGGGAGATTTTGTAGCCGGGGTTGACATCTTTTATGTTACAGAGGCTCAATTGGGCGGCGCACGCGCCGGCTCAATTCCCAATGGGGGATATTTCTATGGGATTATTGGCAACAAATACTTAAAAGAAGCCGGAGATATCTCCACCCTCACATCTCGCAACCAAACTGAAGTACCCAACGCTCGCTTCCAAATTGACCCAACAACAGGTCTTTATATGCGCACAACCGACAACTCTCAAGTAATTGGAAACAGAGAAGCCAAGATGATTGGAGGGTTTAATAATAGCCTAACTTATAAAAATTTGAATCTTTCTTTCCTGCTTGATATTCGCTTGGGAGGACAAATTTACAACGGTACCGAATACTATTTGGTTTCTAGAGGTTTAAGCCCTCAAACTGCGGATAGAAACTCGGTAACATTCTCAGGAGTAGTGAACACAGGCACTGCAACAGCCCCTGTTTGGCAAGAGCAAACCATAACTTATCAGGCAGATCAAACCTACACCATTGGAGGTACAGAGAGATCGGGTAAATATATGATTCAACAATATTGGAGCAACTACCTAAATCATGGTGAGAATTTTATGACTGAAACAAACTGGCTCAGGCTTCGCTCTCTCTCTCTCTCTTACAACTTTAGAGAACTTTTGAAAAAGCAAAACATCCTTAAAGGACTATCCGCAACCATCACAGGCACCAATCTATGGATACTCACCAACTACAAGGGAATGGATCCTGAAGTTGCTGTTTCCGGCTCAGGTACCGGAGGTTCAGGATCGGTTGGTTTTGATTACTGCAGCGTTCCTGCTACTGCGGGGGTAACATTTGGACTTAACTTAACATTTTAACCTTTATGAATATGAAAAATAGTGCAAACATACTACTTGCATTGGCTTGTATGGTTGGCGTATCCTCATGCAACGACTTTCTTGCTGTAAATTCAGATCAAGACTATGCCACTTCCGACAAAACAACGGTGGACTTACGCCTTCCTTGGATTCAAAACTACTTTGCATACGCCTGGGGCACTGCAGGTATGCGGGCAAATACCGTTGGCGGAGTAATGACTCAAACGTATGCCTCCGGCAATAACAGCCTTCTTGCCTCATGGGACTTAAACCAAGCCAGCTGTACCACCATTTACCAAAATTGGTACATTGCCTCTGCCGTAAACATTGGCCCCATGATTGAAAAGGCCGAAGAAACAGGAGCATACCATTACGTAGGAGCCGGCTACTGCATTTATGCCATGGGCTTTATGATGATGCTTGACTTGCACGGAGAACTTCCCATTCAAGAAGCCTTTAAGTTTAAAACCGACCCTGTGTATGATGATGGAAAAACCATGTACGAGATTTGTATCGACTATTTAGACAAAGCCATCGAAAACTTGAGTAAAACACAAGCTACCGGACCTGAGATCAAACTGTTATCAGCCGGCGATTTGTGGAACAATGGAGATGTAAACAAATGGTTAAAACTTTGTTATGGTTTAAAGGCACGCTATCTGTTAAGGCTCTCCAAAAAGGCGGAATTTAACCCCGATGGAATTTTATCTGCCTTGAACAACGCGCCACAGTCCAATAGCGACAACACCACCATGAAACACTACAATGTTGCCGGTGATCAAACCAACTTTACGGTTGCCGACCCCTATCAAACAAACGCGCTTTGGAACTGCGTGGCTTATGGAGCTACACAGCGTCTTTCCAGGTGGTATGTGAACTTGTTAACAAACAATTTTACAGGAGGATCCGGCGTTATTGATCCTCGTTTGAGCAAATTGGTTCCGTCGATGATGAAAAATGTAAAACTAAACGGAAGCGGACAAATTGAGAGTTATGAGTGGGCTAGAGACATTGGCGTTGATATGTTAGAGTCGGAAGTTCGTATGCAGGGCGGGCCTGTTACGTCTGTTTTTGCAACCACCGATCAAACCATTAATTACGTAATTGCCGATGCTGCAGCAAGAAGCGCTTTTTACGATTCAATGAAAGATAATCACCAAACCACATTAAACGAATCTTCCGGAACGGTTAGTGTGGTTTACCAAAGAGGATCGGCATATGTAAACAGTACCGATTACAGACGGGCGGGAGATACCGTTTATGTAAATATGCGCTCCAACAGTATGTCTACCAGTGGTCGTGCGCCTAACGATCAATGTTACTATCCCGCCGCCGGATTCAACTATATTGCCGGTACAGGCGCTTTCTATTCTCGCCCAAATTCAGACACCGACTTTTTGACCTACTCCGAGATGTGCTTTATTAAAGCAGAGGTCTATTTTCGAAAAGGCGACATTGCCAACGCACACGCTGCCTATTTAGCAGGTATTCAATCTCATTTTGACCGTATGCAAATAAGGCTCAACCAGTGGAGGGCCGAAGGCTCAAACAACCCCGATGAAATGCCTATGGACGTAGCAGAGATTGCAGCATACATGAGCAGTCCGGCCGTTTGCCAAACATCTGCCAACTTAACCATGGCCGAGATTATGCGTCAAAAATTGATTGTCATGGGATTTGACTTGGAAAACTGGAACGATATGCGCCGCTTTAATTACAGCGCCGGAAACGTGGGGAACTTTGGGGTTGTTTACGTTGACATGAAACGTCCTAGAGAGTTTACAGCCGTCAATAAAATAACAGGATCCTCTCCAAACGATCTCACCTATTGGCCTCGCCGTTTTCATCAGAGTACGCACGAGAGTAACTACAACCTCACTCAGCTCAAAGCGTCCAACAAGATGGCCATGACCGATGCAATATGGTCATGCCCCGTTTGGTGGGATTGCACTACCGATGCCGAGTATTATGGATATATAAAATAAGGATAAAACCCCCGCCTGAAATCAAGCGGGGGTTTTTGTTTATTGTTTTTTTACTACCTTTGACCTTACTAAATCATTGTATATGTTTTCTACGAATATCTATGTGCAAAGACGCAAGGCGTTGTGTGCACAACTTCAATCGGGCTTGTTGCTCTTTTTGGGCAATAAAGAGGCCCCTTGCAACTATTTGGACAACACCTACCGTTTTAGGCAGGATAGTTCATTCCTCTATTTTTTTGGATTGGATGAGCCCGATTTGGCGGCCGTCATTGATGTGGAAACAGGTGCGGAGTATCTTTTTGGGGACGACATTGGCATTGACTCCATTGTATGGATGGGGCCACAGCCGCCCATTCGTGAAAAGGCCCAACGTGTGGCTGTGGCAAATGTGCATCCTTTGGCCGAATTAGAAGGTATGATAAAAAAAGCCACGGCATTGGGCAGATCGGTACATTTTTTGCCGCCCTACCGCTATGCCAACAAAATTACCCTCATGGATCTTCTTGGGATTCACCCCAACGATCAAAAAACCAAAGCCTCCGAACCCTTTACACGCGCGGTGATTGCCCTTCGCGCCATTAAACAGCCCGAAGAGGTTTTCGAACTGGACAAAGCGGCCAACATTGGTTATATGATGCACTATACCGCCATGAAGATGGCCAAATTGGGGATGTTGGAGCAGGAGTTGGTGGGGGTGATGGAAGGAATTGCCATCAGTAACGGAACCATGCCCTCTTTTCCCATTATCCTCTCTCAAAATGGAGAAACGCTGCACAACCACACACACCACCAAACAATTACAGACGGGCGCTTGTTGTTGATTGATGCCGGAGCAGAAACCAACACCCATTACGCTTCTGATTTTACCCGTACCCTCCCTTGCAGCGGAAGATTTACGGATCAACAAAAAGCCCTCTATTCTTTAGTACTTGAAGCCACCAACCACGCCATTGGATTGTGCAAACCGGGTATCCCCTTTAAACAGGTGCATCTATCCGCAGCGCGGGTGATTGTAGAGGGACTCAAGGGAATGGGCATCATGAAAGGCAATACAGACGATGCCATTACACATGGCGCGCACGCCATGTTTTTCCCCTGCGGACTTGGGCACAATATGGGAATGGACGTTCACGATATGGAAGATTTGGGCGAACAATGGGTAGGCTACGACCAAACCGTAACCCGCTCCACCCAATTTGGATTAAAATCGCTCAGAATGGCCAAAGCGTTGTGTGTGGGAAATGTGATGACCGTTGAGCCGGGCATCTATTTTATTCCCGCCCTCATGGATAAATGGCGTGCCGAAAAACACAATACAGACTACCTTTGTTTTGATGTCATGGACAACTTCCGATCCTTTGGAGGCATCCGTATTGAAGACGACATCATCATCACCCCTGATGGCTACCGGATGCTTGGCTCCAAACGATTGCCCACCACTGTGGCAGAGGTAGAAGAGGCAATGCAGGAGTAACTATTTGTGTGATTCAACTCAAATGAACTACTCCAACAAACAATTAACCGCCCTTGTTCTCTTGAGGGTGTTTGTGGGATGGCACTTTGCCTACGAAGGTCTTGCTAAGATCTTTAACCCTTACTGGGATGCAGCCATGTACCTTAGGGATTCCCAAGGCCCGTTATCCCAATTTTTTATCCGTCTTGCCGACTCCTCCGCCATGCCGGTGGTGGATCTTGTAAACGAATGGGGATTGCTTTTGATTGGGCTGGGGCTTCTATGCGGCGCTTTTTCCAAAATAGCCTCCATCAGCGGAATACTCATTTTGGCGCTCTACACCCTGTCTCATCCCTTTTATCTTGGCGTACAGTACATCATGCCTGTTGACGGAAACTATCTTTGGATAGACAGAAACGTGGTTGAGATGGCCGCCTTGTGGGTAATCATCCTTTTTCCAACATCCCAAATCATAGGATTAGACCGATTTATTCAAAAATTCCTACCCAAACTTGTATAGAAAAGATCATGACTGAACAAGAACCCGAAAAAAATCCACAAAACGAACTCACTTCTCAAGGAAGGAGAAATGCCCTCAAAACCTTGCTCACCCTTCCTGTGGTAGGCGCTTTGGGCGTTGGAGTCTTTAGAAAAGTGGCAAGAGAGCGAAATCTAAATCATCAACGCAACCTCTTTTCGTTTGACAACAAACCCAAACTTCCTCAAGATGTGGTGGGTAAGCAAATACGTTTGGGTATCATTGGCTTTGGCATCAGAGGGAAACAGTTGATGCAGGGTTTGGGATTGGCCGAACCAAGTTGGATTGACGATTTGGCCACTAAAAACAAACTAGACAACAAGGATACACGTTTGCAGTTTTTCTTGGAGCAAGACAATCTAAATGTGGTGGTTAATGGTGTATGCGACATCTTTGACCCTTATGGAATGGCTGCTGTGGAGGCTGGATCCAATGTGCATCGTGAAGGCGTTAACGGAAAAAGAGGAAAAGCGCCCATACGCTATCGTACCTATCAAGAGATGCTTGCTGCAGATGACATTGATGCCGTAATCATTGCCAGCCCGGATCATTGGCACGGTCAAATGACCATGGACGCAGCCCTTGCGGGAAAACATGTTTACCTTGAAAAGCCCTTTTCATGGACGGTACCCGAAACCTACCGTATCCGTGAAATTGTGAAAAAAACCGGAATCGTTTTTCAGTTGGG
>Ga0082212_10003142_pt1 | contig 23575 bp, 20 predicted proteins | sample TergutNt197P3_FD_71548 | JGI IMG/M metagenome (GOLD analysis project Ga0082212, IMG submission 71548) | Neocapritermes taracua P3 segment gut microbial communities from Petit-Saut dam, French Guiana - Nt197 P3 | ecosystem: Host-associated > Arthropoda: Insects > Digestive system > Gut ... | reverse complement strand
TATTGGGAAGTTGTCCCAAACTTTCAAGGATATAGTTGACAGTACCCACATCTCGTTGGGCATTTATCAAGGCGGAAATTTCTCCGTTTCCTCTGTATTTCAACTCTGTAATGTATTCTTTTGTTAACATCTCAATAGGTCTTTAGAAAATACAAAGGTAGCATTTATTTTGTAAAGTTTTTATATGTCTTTTTCACAACCTTATATTCGTACTACAGTCTCCCGGAATGACGCACAATGATCCAGCGGCTTTGCGAGGTAGCGGCTTACAAAGGTTCGGGCGTGGTAGTAACTTCCAAGTTCGCACCCTGCAACGAAATAGGCACAGAATAGGGTTGCACGATAATTTCGATAAAGTGCTTTTCGTCTTCCTGCTAAAGATTGACTTAGGCGGTGATTCCCAAATTGTTTTTGATTTTGTTTGGCACTTCGTCCATCAATGATTTGTAATTCTCAACACCGTTGCAATTGTTCACTGACTTCAAAAATTAGAATAAACGAGTTTGTCCAATTTCATGTTTAAAATGAAAGCATCGGCTTCTTTTAAATTTCCCCAGACGTCTTCAAAGAAAACATGATGATTTCCAACAAAATTACAAGCAGGACATGTCTCATACCCCGAATCTTTGGGTACAAAGTGATTGCCGGAACTGTCGAACAAACAATACATAACACCACCACTCCCTAATCCCATATTAGTTACGAATATATCCTGACCTTTGTAACTCTCAATCCATATCCGACCAATACAAAATCCCGTTTTATCGGTTTTTGACAAATCTATCAACTTTTGTAGCCATTGCATGTCTTCTAAGTCAAGGATTCGTCCGTCGGACAGTTTAATTATTCTATCATTTTCCAACTCCGATTTGGAATTGCAACTTGTGAGTATTACTCCGCAAAATAATGCGGACATAACCATTAAGACTACTTGTTTCATGTGACTTTGATTCATTCCGTCCAATCTCTAAATTCGTATAAAAAAATTTGAAAACTTGTTTAGTAATTACTCACAAATCTGTCGTGCGCCGTCGCTGATTACGACATCGTAAACTTTCGGAGTGCGGTTGAATTTTGTTCTGTAAGCCTCTTTAGCCTTGTTAATGAATGGTTCGTACAATTCGTCTTTTACGAGATTGATCGTACATCCTCCAAAACCTCCGCCCATCACACGTGATCCTGTAACGCCACATTCCGTGGCAATATCGTTCAGAAAATCAAGCTCTTCGCAACTAACTTCATAGAGTTTGCTCATGCCGTGATGCGTTTCATACATTTTCCGGCCTACTGTTTCGTAGTCGCCTTGCTGCAGCGCAGCACAGACAGTCAGTACACGTTCTTCCTCGCTAATCACATATTCGGCGCGTTTATAATCTTCTTCGCTGACTTCGTTTTTAATTGCCTGCAGTTGTTCCATTGACACGCCACGTAAAAATTCGGAATTTAACTTTGCCGCCACCCGCTCGCACGATTCACGGCGTTTGTTATAGGCCGAAGATGCTAATTCGTGTTTGACCACCGTATCGAGCAACACCAATTGATAGCCTTGCGGATCGAACGGGTAGTATTCATGTTCGAGCGAACGGCAGTCCAACCGAATCAAATGTCCTTTTTTGCCGAAAAGGGAAGCAAACTGATCCATGATGCCGCATTTCACACCGCAGTAATTATGTTCGGTCGCCTGACCGATTTTAGCCAATTCGAATTTGTCTATGCCCAGACCGAGCATATCATTCAGAGCATAAGCATACGTACTTTCCAAAGCAGCAGACGACGACATCCCTGCGCCTAACGGTACATCACCTGCAAAGGCGGTATTAAACCCTTCGAGTTGATAACCTCGTTTGATAATCTCACGGCATACCCCGAAGATATACCTTGCCCAACTTGTACGGGGAGCATCTTCTTCGTTGAAACCAAACTCGACATAGTCTTTCATATCAATTGAATAGGCACGCACTTTCTGCGTGCCATTCAATTTGATTTCAGCCATCATTCCCTTGTCTATTGCACCGGGAAAAACAAAACCTCCATTGTAATCGGTATGTTCTCCAATCAGATTAATTCGTCCGGGTGATGTATATATGGAGCCGGTTGTCCCGTCAAAATGTTTGATAAAACGGCTCCTTACATATTCTGTTTCCATTTTTAACTCTTAGTTCTAATCGACCTTGATATCTTTATTCACATTTTTGCTGCCAATCAAAGCGTAGAAAAGCAAATAGGCAAAACCGGCAAATATGACCCAGTAGCTGGGTTGGTAACCTGTAGCATCAGCTACTAAACCTTGTATCCATGGAATAATTCCTCCACCGCATACTAATGTCATAAAGATTCCGGACGCTACCGGTACATATTTACCTAATCCTTCGACAGCCAGGTTATATATTCCACCCCACATAATTGAAGTACACAAACCTACCAATATCAAGAATATGGCGTTAATAGGTATCTTAGTTAACATAAAAGATAATGTACTGGCTTCAAATGCAGGAATAGATACCTGTGTGGTTGTTGGCAAGGTAATAGCCAGTAAAACTAAAATCAATGCAATCAATGAACCGACAGATAGCATTGCTTTACTTGACACTTTGCTGCCGATAGAAGCGCCGACTAACCGACCTATGAGCATCAAAAACCAATAGGTTCCTGCAACAATACCCGCTGTAGCCGCTCCAACTGAAGATACGGCAGGATCAGAAAGCCAAAGAATCATCATGCCGGGTGTACCTACTTCTACACCTACATAAACAAAGATACCAATTGCTCCGAAAATGAAATGACGGAATTGTATTGCGCCGGACATCAGTTTTCCGAGAGGTTCTGAGGAATGTACAGCATGAGGTTCGGGTATTGAAACAGCCCATAATACAAAGAAAACAAGCGCAAAAACACCCATGGCGATGTACATGACAGGAAATACATCGGATATTTGCGGTTTCGTTGCTACCCCAATCAAAATTCCTACAAAAGCAGGCGTGAAAGTAGCCATCACAGAATTAAATGAACCGCCAATCTGAATCAATTGATTGCCTTTATTTCCTCCGCCACCCAGTGTATTCAACATTGGATTGACCACTGTATTGAGCAGTGTCATAGAGAAACCGGCGACAAATGCACCGAGAAGATATACAACAAAAGCTAAGGTGTCGGCCGCATATCCTGAAAGATACTGGATAAACACACCCACAAAGCCAATAGCAATAGCTATCAACGCAGTTTTCTTATAACCTACTCTTTGCAATAATATACCGCCGGGAATTCCCATTACGGCATAAGCAATAAAATTCGCCATATTTCCAAGCAATCCCATTGCAGTAGAAACATCAAACTGGCTTTTCAATACCACACCCATCGGTGCAGCTAAGTTTGTAACAAATGAGATCATACCAAATAGCAGGATCATCATCAAAATCGGTAACGCATAGTTTTTCTTCGTTTCCATATTCATCTCTGTTTTGTTTGTTAATAATTTATGTTAATGAAAATTTATATACTGTTTGCTGTTTAAACATTTCTCCCGGACGAAGCACGCACGACGGATATTCAGGTTTGTTCGGGCTGTCGGGATAATGTTGCGTTTCGAAACATACTGCTGACCGTCGCGGATAGCTGTTTCCGGATTTTCCGGGATGATTTCCTGTCAGCCAATTGCCGGTATAAAGCTGAACGCCCGGTTGGGTAGTCAATACATCCATTACAATGCCGGTCTTAGGCGAACTGCAACGTGCCGCTAAATTCATTCCATTGTGCTTTCTATTTATAATATAGGTATGGTCATAGCCTGCCCCGAAAATCAATTGTTCAAAGTTATCATCGATGCGTTCACCTATCGGATAGGGTGTGCGAAAATCCATGGGAGTATTTTCAACAACAGCAGGCAGGCCGAAAGGGATGGATGTCGCGTCGGTCGGCAGGTAATAATCGGCGTTAATCATTAACTGATGGTCGTAAACCGAAGTATCTCCGGCGCCGGAAAGGTTGAAGTAGGAGTGGTTGGTAAGATTTAGCACAGTAGGTTGAGTTGACATAGCTTTGTAATCAATCACCAATTCGTTGTCGTCAGTTAAGCTATAAGTAATAATCGTTGCAATCTTACCCGGAAATCCTTCTTCGCCATCCTCTGAAATATATGTTAACTCAACTGTTTGATTATCTTTTTGTAACATATCCCACGCCACAGCATCGAAACCTTTTATACCTCCATGCAAATGGTTTGGGCCATTGTTTACCGCTAATTGATCATACAGCACGCCATCTAAAGTGAACCGACCGTTTGCAATGCGGTTTGCATAACGTCCGCATACTGCTCCATAATAAAATTTTTCCTTACTGATATAATCATCAAGTGAGCTGTAACCGAGTACTACATCAGTCATTTTCCCGTCTTTATCGGGCACCATCAACGAAACAATAGTCGCTCCGTAGTTGGTAACGGTCATTTCGCTTCCGCTTTTGTTGGTCAAAACACATAGCGAAACTTTTTCCCCGTCAATTGTTTTGCTGAAATCCGATGGCAGCAAACCGGAAAGTGTAGGTTCATTCTTCATTATTAGTAGTAGTTAGTATGGGTTTCGTATCTATTCTATTTTGCGCGTAAAATTAAGTTTCTTCTTTTAATTAATTGCATAAAAAAATATGTTATATAGCATATTTTAATTTTTACATGATTTTTTGTTGCCACTTCCATGCTGAAATCAATGTATTTTCTAATGTCTCTTTGGCTGTCCATCCCAGTATATGATTGGCTCGCGTGGGGTCAGCCCATACTTTTTCAATATCACCCTCACGGCGGGCGACAATCCGATAGGGTACTTTGACGCCTGTGGCTTTTTCAAACGAGTGGATCAGTTCAAGCACAGAAACGCCCCGCCCGGTTCCAAGATTGAACGTTTCGAGGTTGGATTCGGTAAAACCTCCCAAAATCCGGTTGATCGCCGTCACATGTGCTTTTGCCAAATCTACTACATTAATATAATCGCGCAGACATGATCCGTCGGGAGTGTTGTAGTCGTTGCCATACACATTTAATACAGGCCGGATGCCTGCGGCAGTCTGTGTCAGGAAAGGCACCAGATTCTGAGGTATGCCAATGGGTAATTCGCCGATCTCAGCGCTCGGATGAGCGCCAATCGGATTGAAATACCTTAGTATGATACTTTTAACCTGCGCTCCTGCATAGATCGTATCCCGAATGATTTCTTCATTGATCTGTTTGGTATTTCCATAAGGCGAGATGGCCGGCCTTACGGGAGCATCTTCCGTAACAGGCAAAATATCTGGCTGACCATATACGGTACAGGAAGACGAAAAAACCAACCCTTCGACATTGTACAAAGGCATTATTTCCAGCAAATTAATCAACGAAACGATGTTATTGCGATAATACTTCAAGGGTTGGCTGACCGATTCGCCTACTGCTTTACTTGCTGCAAAATGAATGACTCCTTTGATGCCGGGATGTGCTGCAAATAAATCTCCTAACCTTGCTTTGTCATTGCAATCCATTTGGAAAAACGCGGGACGTATCGCGGTGATTTTTTCAATACCGTCAAGTACTTCTATATTTGAATTTGACAAGTCGTCAATAATAATTGCCTCAAATCCTGCATTTTGCAGCTCAACGACCGTATGCGAACCAATATACCCCGTTCCCCCGGTAACTAAAATCTTTTCTGCCATATTGTATAGTTTTCAGTTCTCATTTTCAGAAAACCCCTAATTCCTAATTCCTAATTCCTAATTGCTAATTCAAAACTCCTAATTCCTAATTTCTTCCCTTTGGAAAGCCAAACATTATATATTTTTTACACTAATGAAAAGTCCTAATTCAAAATCTCCCTTCAGGAGATTTTATTACCATTTATAACTAAACCCGAAACTCATCAACTGACTCCATTGAAAAAACGAATCCGATGGATTGGCTCTTGTCACTCCGTCGTCATATCTTATATGTAAATATAATAATGTAGAGAAATAACGGCTCAACGCAAAGTCGAATGAATTTTCAAATTCTGAAATGATCCGGTCATAGCTGGTGAAATACCTGAATCGCGATTTCCAGACCACATCCCAGTTGGGTTTCACCGTCATGTTAAAGTCAATAGTTGACCCAAGTTTACTTAAGTATCGCTTATGCCCGCCGGTTTCGTCGTCTTTCGGAAAGCCGTGACGTCCCAGGTCAATGTCGGTGTTTTTTGTGCCCATATAGGTATATGCAAAAGGAGCCAAGTTGAGTGTGAGTTCAACCGAACGATCCGGACGTTTAAATTTTTGGGTATGACCGTATTTCATACCAAGTCCCAGGTTGAAAATATAAGGCGACAGAAAAGCAGCCTGCAACTGTGTTGTATTTTCCTGATAATTAGAAAATAATTGCGTCTTAAACTCACCGTCGAGCGTATAATACCATTTTTTAAGTGCCTTCACGCCAAAATTACTGTGCAATCGCAACAGGTCATCATTGACTTTGTACTGCCTTAAAGTATCATTGGGGGCATTATAAAAATTCACTTTGACTTCCATGTCATTATCCCATTTGATAAGGTTCTTCTCGTAGTTGTATTTTAAGATATTCCTTGTAAAGATATTCAGGATTGTTCTTTTGGTAGGTCCGCTATGCCAATTGTCGGAAGTCGAATTTTCCGAAAATTTCAGCGCACTTTCGAAAGAAGATATCCAGTATTTCCGGTCAGGTATAAATTTTTTCGGGGCGCCAATCTGTTCCATATTTACGCCGGTTTTTTCGACAGAGACCGTTGTCTTTTCAGTATTGGTAATCAACGTAATCTTTTCGGAAGGCATCTTATTGATACTGTATTTAAATAGCGATGGATGATTGGATTGCAAATACAGATACGCCATATTTTCTACCTGAATTTTCAACTGTTCTCTTTGAAATATTTTTGCCGGTTGATAGGTTGGTTTTTGCAAAATATTTTCTTTTTGAAACGGTTTGCCAAGTACAATCTCCTTTGCGGTAAATATGACATCGGGATTAAAAACAAGCGGCAAAAACAATTGGTTAACGATGACTGTATCCCGATAAGTCATCTCAGAGCCAAACGGAATATAATCATTATAGTATAGCTCCTGAGCGCTCAACAGTAAACCTGAAAATGTAAATAATACAAGGAAACTCACAAATTGCTTTCTCATTGTCTTTCTGTCTTTTAAAATCATTTTTACAATATGCTAATATCTAAGCGTTTTTATTGGGAGGCTTCTTTTGTCTGTCAATATACATGATTGAGCCTGCAAACTTACATTAAAAAATAATTCTTTCCAAACGTGTCAATTGAAAACCTGCCTTTAACAGATCATCCCGGAAATGCGGATAGCTCTTCGAGACGACTTCACAATCTGCAATCCTGATTCCCTCGCCGTTCCGAATGGCTACAGGTGCAAAAGCCATGGCCATCCGGTGATCATCATACGTCTGAATGACCGGTGAGGCTTCACATTCGGTTCGTTCGCCGCTCCATTGAAGTATATGACCATCCCGTTCATTCAGCCGGAAACCCAATTTCGACAATTCAGTGCCAAGCGCTGCCAAACGATCTGTTTCCTTGATTTTCAGGCTTTGCAATCCGCTGAAATAGAAAGGAATATCAAGCATGGCACAAGTGACTGCAAATGTTTGTGCCATATCAGGCATATCCGTGAAGTCATGTACAAAGGGGACATTCATATTCCGCTCTTTTCGTTTGATCATAACGCCTGTTGATGTAAAAGTTGTTTCGACGCCAAGTTGATCAAACAAACTTACAATCTGAGCATCGCCTTGCAGACTATCGGTATTGAGCCTTGTCAATATCACTTCCGCATCGGCCGAAAGGGCAACCATCTCGTACCAGTATGATGCAGCGCTCCAGTCTGATTCGACGGTAAATGGAACAGGAATATACGATTGTGGATGCACAGAGAACGTATTTTCTTCTTCCTCTTTTATGGTTATGCCAAATTCATTCATCAACCGTATTGTCATCTGAAGATACGGTTTAGAGATAATACTGCCTGTCAAATGCAGTCGTATGCCATGCGTCATAAGTGGTGCAACCATTAACAAGGCAGAAATATACTGCGAACTGACGCCCCCGTCCAACCAAATCTCGCCGCCTTCCAACTGACAACCGTCGATTTGCAAAGGCGGAAAACCTTCTTTGTCAGCGTACTTAATACGTGCACCTAAAGTATTCAGCGCGTCGACAAGGATTTTTATCGGCCGGTTCCTCATGCGTTCCGTTCCCGTTATGGTCCAACGACCCTGCTTTCCGGCTATATATGCCGTCAGAAAACGCATGGCAGTTCCTGCTGCTTTTACATCTATTTCAGGCTGTTGCGCACGCAACGCATTTTCCATGACAAACGTATCGTCGCAATCAGCCAAATGCTTTATTTCCTGAGGATCAGCGCTTAGTGCATTGAGTAAGAGCACGCGGTTGCTGATGCTTTTCGACGCAGGCAAATGAATTGTAGTGCTGATTTTGTCCGGCGCTTTAATTAAAAAATCCATTTTTAAAATTCGTTCGATTTCATCGAACAAAATTACTTTTTTTTTCAAAACAACCATCAAAATACACACATTTTTTTGCTGCTATTTCAACGGATTCGCTTATTTGTAGCCACACAATTTCAGTATTTTTGCAGCGTGTTTAGTTAATAAATGTTAATGTGTGATTTTTTGTTTTCTGAACGTTAATTATTGTCAAAAAATACCTTAGCTTTGCAGTGAAATGGCGATAGCTATTCAGGTATTTGTATAATATTAAGTAATTTATATAATCAAACAATTAAACTTTTTTATTATCATGTTCAAAAAAATCTTTTTGCCAATGCTGACATTGGCAGCAATTTTTATGTTAGCCTCATGTGGAGGTAAGTTAAAACCGTTATCGGAGCAGTATATCAAAGCTGACCCTCAACCTCTCGAAGCAATCGGGGGCGAGGTACCTGTGACAATCAGCATCACCTATCCTGCCAAATGGTTTGACAAAAATGCTGTTGTAACCATCACACCCGTACTGCGTTATGCAACCGGCGAGACATGGGGAACAGCTTATTCGTATCAGGGTGAAAAGGTGAAAGCCAATAACCCAACCGTTCTTTTTACTTCCGGCGGGAATGTGACGATGCGTTCGTCGTTCAAGTACAAGCCTGAAATGAAAAGATCAGAGCTTTACCTGACTTTTGACGCAAAAATCAAAAACAAATCGGTAAAACTTCCCGACATTAAGATTGCCGACGGTGTCATTGCCACTTCGATGCTGGCTGATGCAGGCACTGCCAATCCGGCTATCGGAGCGGATAAATTCCAGCGAATCATCAAAGAGGCGCACGATGCCAATATCATGTTCGTCATCCAGCAAGCTGAACTGCGCGCCAGAGAGTTGAATAAGAGGGAAATAACCGACTGGAAAGACCTTGTTGCAGCAGCCAATGCAGCAGCCAACCAAAATGTTGCTCTCGAAGTATCTGCGTATGCTTCTCCCGACGGCGGTCTGAAACTGAACGATGCGTTAGCCGCTCAACGTGAAACAAATACAAGACGATACCTTGAAAGTGAATTGCAAAGACGCCAGATTAACCTGCCTGTTGATGCACATTATACGGCTCAGGACTGGGAAGGCTTCCAGCAATTGGTATCACAATCCAATCTTCAGGACAAAGACCTTGTTTTGCGTGTGCTTTCAATGTACAGAGACCCGGAACAAAGAGAACGTGAAATCAAAAATATCTCGGCCGTATTCAAATCGTTGGCAGAAGAGATTTTACCGCAACTGCGCCGTTCACGTCTGATTGCCAATATCGAAATCATCGGTAAATCCGACCAGGAAATCAGCCAGTTGGCACAAAGCAATGCCGGCGCTCTCAACGTTGAAGAATTATTGTATGCTGCTACATTAACGTCCAACGACACAGATAAAGAAGCTATCTATACAAAAGCAAGCCAATTGTTTGCGAACGACTATCGCGGATGGAATAATATCGGTATGCAACGTTTCTATGCCGGCGATTTAGTAAAAGCGGAAGAGCAATTTACGAAAGCCAACAGCGTGCGTTCCAACAACGAAGCCAATATTAACTTAGGTCTGATTGCTTTGACAAAAGGCGACAGAGCAAGAGCAGAACAATTGATTGGAAGCGCTTCGGGCATTCCCGAACTGGGTGAAGCGCTTGGCATTTTATACCTGATTCAAGGCGACTACGCAAAAGCAGTCAGTTCATTTGGTGCAGTTAAAACCAACAATGCCGCCTTAGCTCAAATCCTGTCGAGAGATTACAGCAAAGCATCACAGACATTGAATACAGTCACACGTCCGGATGCAACAACCGATTACCTGAAAGCGATTGTTGCCGCCCGTACCAACGACACCAATGCAGTGATTGAGAACCTGCGTGCCGCCATTGCCAAAAAACCGGCATTGAAAAGAGAAGCCGCACTTGATCTTGAATTTGCCAAATACGCAACCAATTCAACATTTGCAAGTTTAGTCAATTAACATGCAATTATCATTGATTTAAAATGGGAAACCGGTAGCGGTTTCCCATTTTTGTTTATGGCATTTTAATCGCTTGTTTTTGCGCTTTCAGGGTCAGTTCGGTTGCAAGAAAACAATGCGCCTGTTTCATGGCAGTTTCGGTACGGTTGATGATATCGTCCACCAATAAACGTCCATAAGGCAGTTCAACACGATTACAATCAACGTATTGTGTCCCTTTATGGTCAACTAAAAACAGATGGTTACTACCGGTACGCCCGCCGATATCAATGTTACTGCGTATTTCGATGTATCCATCGGTTCCGAGTATGGTCATACGTCCATCGCCCCATGTATTCAGTCCATCCGGTGTGAACCAGTCCACTCTGATATATCCCGACCCGTTGTTTCCCTGTACCATTGCATCGCCAAAATCCTCAAAATCTCTGTATTGCTGATAGTTGACGTTCCCAACCTGCGAAGCAAGTATCTTGCCCGAGGTGGATCCGGTGTAGAACAGGAACTGGTCGAACTGATGAGTCGCTAAATCGCACAAGATACCGCCAAACAATTTCTTATCGAAAAACCATGCAGGGCGCGATTCCGGACTTACGCGATGGGGGCCTTTCCCGATCGTCTGTACCACTTTTCCAATGGCGCCCGCTTTTACCAATTCGCCAGCTTTCAACAGGGACATGCTTTCTAAGCGTCCGTAAAGTATAGAAAAGATACGCCCTGTCTTCTGCTGTATCTTGCGTACTTCGGCCAATTGCGACAAGGATGTAATACCCGGTTTATCCACCATAAAATCCTTTTCGTGTTTCATCACACGGACGCCCAACGGCGCTCGTTCGCACGGGATTGCGGCGCTCACGACCAACTGTATGGAACGATCTTCTAATATTTCCGCCTCTGTCCCGACGCGTTTCGCCTGCGGAAATGACTTGGAAAATGTAGCGGCAAGGTCGTCCTCCTTTGCATAAAAAGCGACCAACTCGCCCCCACCGCGAATAACCGTATTGACCTGCCCGTTAATATGCCCGTGATTGATCCCGATCACCGAAAAACGGATACGGGGAGACTGACTGTACCTCATCGGTGGCCATACATATATTGAGCGTTCAGCGCCTAATAAATGATTGACCGTCAATATACCGGTCGAAACCCCAATGGCTGATTTGATAAAATTTCTTCTGCTATTTGTCATTACCTGTAATATTGTGTTATTTCTAAGTTTTTTTAAAACGCCTGATTTTCTGTCGGCAAAATTACAGGAAATTGATTATTTTTGACGAAAAAGCAGGGATTTTCATTAAAAATACCCTGAATAAGGTATTGCATGATGTATTGATTTGCCATATTTTTGCGCCCGATTATCAATATTAATACAAATATCCATGGCAAGAGTAGCAAAACAATTAACCGATTTAATCGGGAATACTCCATTACTGGAGTTAACAAATTACAATGCAAGCCTGCATTTAGCAGCACGTATCGTTGTAAAATTAGAGTATTTTAATCCGGCCGGAAGTATCAAAGACCGTACTGCATACGCATTGATTGTAGACGCGGAAAAAAGAGGCATCCTGAAACCGGGGGCTATTATTATCGAACCGACAAGCGGTAATACCGGTATAGGTTTAGCATTGGTTTCGGCTTCAAGAGGTTACAAACTGATTTTGACCATGCCCGAAACAATCAGTGAAGAGCGAAAAAATCTACTTAAAGCCATGGGAACTAATTTGGTGTTGACACCCGGAACTGACGGTATGAGAGGCGCTATTCAGAAAGCTGAAGAGTTAAATAACAGTATATCCGGGTCGGTGATTTTGCAACAATTTGAAAACAGGGCTAATGCTGCCATTCACGTGCGTACTACCGCCGAAGAAATATGGCGTGACTTAGATGGACAGATAGATATGTTAATTGCCGGCGTAGGTACAGGCGGTACAATCAGCGGCATCGGCGAAGGGCTGAAAGAGCATGACCCGAATATACAAATCATCGCAGTCGAGCCGGCCGAATCGGCCGTACTTTCCGGCGGAAAACCCGGCATGCATAAAATTCAGGGAATTGGCGCCGGTTTTATTCCCAAAAATTTCAATCAGGCTGTTGTAGATCGTATCATGCCTGTCAGCAGCGACGACGCCATCCGCACAAGCCGCGAATTAGCCCGGACAGAAGGGCTGTTTGCAGGGATTTCATCGGGCGCAGCCGTTTTTGCAGCCACCGAATTAGCCAAACTCCCCGCCAATGCAAGAAAAACCATTGTAGCCATATTGCCCGATTCGGGCGAAAGATACCTTTCTACTGCATTGTATGCTTTCGATGATTATCCGCTGTAAAATAAAATAGCGACATGGCATGCCATGTCGCTATTTTATTTTATTCTGTTTACTAAATAATCTGCCAACAGCAACAAACTGTCTTTTGCCTCTGACGGGGGGAATGTTTCGATGATCTCGACTGCCTTTTTTTTGTATTCCATCATGCGTGATGTAGCATAATCAATGCCACCTTTTTCTTTGGCAAATGCAACTAAGGCGGCGATGTTTTCCGGCGTGAACTGCCGGCTTTGCAATATTTTCAAATATGCTGTCTTTTCATTTTCGCGAGTTGTATCTAAAGCATAAAGGAGCGGCAATGTAATTTTTCCTTCGCGGATATCGTTGCCGCTTGGTTTTCCGATGTTTTGGTTATCGAAATAATCAAAAATATCATCTTTTATCTGAAAACTGCAACCAAGCAACCGGCCGAATTGTTTGCACCTGCCTTGTAGACCCCGGTCAGCGCCTGCCGTAATTGCGCCAATTTCTGTACAGGCAGCCAACAAGGTAGCCGTCTTTTTCTCAAGCGAAAACATATAATCTTTTTCCGATATGACGATTTCATCGGCATTTTCCAATTGTTTGATTTCGCCTTCGACCATTTCGCGGCAAAGCATGGCAATGATTCCTACAATCTGATTTTCGCCTGTACGATTGGCGCGTGCAAGTGTGTCGGATAAAATAAAATCGCCAACCAACACAGCTATTTTGTTGTCATAGATGGCATTAATAGATGGAAAACCACGACGTTGTTTTGATTCATCAATCACATCGTCGTGAATGATCGACGCTGTATGCAACATTTCAATCAATACGGCAAATTCGACTGAAAATGAAGTAGCCTGTCCACATGCTTCAGCAGTAAGCAAAAGCAACAAAGGGCGGATTTGTTTGCCATTCGAAAGATTTATTTTTTCTATAGCCGACTTTATTGTTCGTACTTCACTTTGCAGCGCCAGGGAAAATTCCCGCTGAAACTGCTCGAACAAACCGGCAACCGGCTTTTCTATTTGATGTTTTTCCATCATTTGTGTTCTAAAAACAGCGCAAAAATACGAAAAACTGTTGAGTATGGAAGTTTTTTTATACTTTTACCGATTAATTTTGATTTTATTCCCCTTTGAAGGGGGCGAGGGGGATGTGCCGGTTTTCAGAAAACTCGTAACTCGTAACTCGTAACTTGTAACTCATAACTTGTAACTCAAAAAAATGAAACTATTCCTGATAGACGCCTACGCGTTGATTTACCGTTCGTACTATGCTTTCATCAAAAATCCGAGAATCAACTCAAAGGGTTTGAACACCTCGGCCATTTTTGGTTTTATCAATACGCTCGAAGACGTGCTGAAACGTGAAAACCCGACCCATATAGCTGTTGGTTTCGACCCTCCCGGCCCTACATTCAGGCATGAGGTATATGACGCATACAAAGCGCAAAGAGAAGAAACACCGGAAGATATCCGTCTATCTGTTCCTTACATCCGCGAAATAATCAGCGCTTACAGGATACCTGTCCTCGAAGTGCCGCGTTACGAAGCCGACGATGTGATAGGTACTATCGCAAAACAAGCTGAAAAAGAAGATTTTGATGTATTTATGATGACGCCCGACAAAGATTACGGGCAATTGGTTTCAACGCATATCTTCCAATATCGGCCTAAATTCGGAGGCGACTACGAAGTGTTGGGCGTGCCGGAGGTTTTGGAAAAATACAATTTGCAAACAACAGGACAAATGACTGACCTGCTGGGATTGATGGGCGATAAATCCGATAATATACCGGGTTGTCCGGGCGTTGGTGAAGTAACAGCACAGAAATTGTTGAAAGAATTTGAAACCATCGAAAACCTGCTGCAACAAACCGAAAAACTGAAAGGTAGCCTCAAAACAAAAATAGAAGAAAACGGCGAACAAATCCGTTTTTCCAAATTTTTAGCTACCATCGTAACAGATGCTCCTATCAGTTTTGATGCTTCGAAATGCGTCCGCAGAGAACCCGACAAAGCCAAATTGACGGAAATATATACCGGACTTGAATTCCGGAGTTTTATCAATAAATTATCGGGCGAGAACGAAGTGAATAAAGTTCCTCCGCCAAAGGATCAGCTTTCCCTTTTTGCGAATGTCGGCATTTCACAGCCGACCCAGCTTTCCCTTTTCGGAGATTTGCCTGCGGTGGAAGAAAAAGTCAGCAAAGCCGCTTCACAACCGGCTCAGCTTTCCCTTTTCGGGGATGCTTTCGAGGTGGAAGTAAACACGGTTGCACCTCAAACAAACGACTTCTTTGCGGATATACACAATACGCCTCACAACTATTATTTGGTTGACACAGACGAAAAACGGCAGGAATTGGGTGCATTGTTACGTTCGTGCGATTCGTTTGCCTTTGACACTGAGACAGATGGCATCAATACTTTGACAGCCCGTTTGGTCGGTATGTCATTTGCCGTGAAAGAATTTGAAGCATGGTATGTGCCTGTACCCGAATCAATCGAAGAGGCTATGCCGGTCATAGCTCCTTTCAAAGACGCTTTACAAAACGCACAAATCATGAAAATCGGCCAAAACATCAAATTCGATATGCTTGTTTTGCGGAAATATGGCATCCGTATAGCCGGACCCTTATTTGATACCATGATTGCACATTACCTGTTGAATCCCGAATTGCGGCACGGAATGGACTATATGGCCGAAACTTGTTTGCAATACAAACCTGTCCCGATAGAAGCGTTGATTGGCGCCAAAGGAAAAAATCAATTATCCATGCGTTCGGTGCCGGTACAGCAAGTATGCGACTACGCCGCCGAAGATGCCGACGTCACCCTGAGACTCAAAAACCACTTTGCCCCTCTATTGGCTTCGGAAAATCTGAATGCCCTGTTTTTTGATATAGAAACGCCCTTGATTTATGTGCTGGCAGAAATGGAATATACCGGTGTAACGCTCGACTGCAACGCTTTGAAGCAAAGTTCGGAGGTGTTAAGAAAACATTCAGGCGATTTGGAAATTGAAATATATCGGTTGGCAGGGACGGAATTTAATATCAATTCGGCCAAACAAGTCGGGGAAATACTCTTTGAGCGGTTGAAAATCACCGATGCCAAGATAAAAAAGACCAAGACAGGCAGTTACAGTACAAACGAAGAAATATTGGAAAAACTGCAACACAAACACCCTATTATCGAAAAGTTGCTCGAATACAGGGGATTAAAGAAATTATTGAGTACATATATTGATGCGCTTCCCGCATTGATCGAACCATCAACGGGTAAAGTTCATACTTCTTTTAATCAGACAGTTACATCAACAGGCCGTTTGAGTTCGACCAACCCGAATTTGCAGAATATACCGATACGCGACGAAAAAGGCCGTGAGATACGCAAAGCATTTACACCCGATAATGCGGATTGTGTATTCTTTTCGGCCGACTATTCGCAAATCGAATTGCGTATCATGGCTCATTTAAGCAATGATACCAATATGATTGAGGCATTTGCAGGCGGAGCAGATATCCATGCTGCTACAGCTGCAAAGATTTATGGCGTTCCTTTGACAGCAGTAACATCCGATATGCGCCGCAAAGCAAAAACAGCCAACTTCGGTATTATCTATGGCATTTCGGCTTTCGGTCTGTCGGACAGGTTACATATCTCAAGGGCTGAAGCAAGGACATTGATAGACGGTTATTTCATGTCCTATCCGTACGTAAGAGATTATATGGATAGCAGTATTCAGGCAGCCAAAGAAAAAGGTTATGTGGAAACGATCTACAAACGCAAACGTTTTTTAGCAGATATCAATTCAAACAACTCAATTGTACGTGGTTATGCAGAGCGTAATGCCATCAATGCACCCATTCAGGGTAGCGCCGCCGATATTATCAAAGTAGCGATGGTGCGGATTTTCAGGCGTTTTGAGCATGAAAAGCTGCGCAGCAAGATGATTTTGCAGGTACACGACGAATTGAATTTCAATGTGTGGAAGCCTGAATTAGAGCGTGTCAAACAAATCGTCCTCGAAGAAATGGAAAACGCCGTTTCGCTGAAAGTCCCGTTGATTGCCGATTCGGGCACGGGAGCAAATTGGTTAGAAGCGCATTGAGGAGATATGAACTAAGAACTAAGAGTTAAGAGTTATGAGTTGGGGGAATTGGGATATGTTTTATTTCCCTTCGGAGGGGGCAGGGGGAGATTACAATCGCCTTTCGGAGGGGGTAGGGGGAGGTTGCAATCGCCTTTTATCCTCCTTCGGAGGGGGCAGGGGGAGGTCATTTTAAAATAATTCTCAATGCTCAATTGCTTCCCTTCGAAAAGCCAAACATTAATTATTTACACTCATGAATAGTCTCAATTCTCAATTTATTTATTACCTTTGCAGTCCGATTGATAATAAAGTTAAATTTTATAACAAAACAATATTTAAAAAGATGAAAAAAATCAGTGTATTTATGGTTATTGCTGCAATCGGGATGATTGTAGCTTCATGTGGAAACGGGATCAACACGAATGCAAAATTAAGCACTGAAGTTGACAGTGTTTATTATGCTATTGGAGCAATGTGGGGTTCAAGTATGAAAGGTCAACTGCAAACATTACCTGTTGACGAAGGAAAAGAAAATTACAATGCTTTTTTGGCCGCATTAGCCACTGCATTTGATAATGAAGATAAATTGAAGATTAAACCTGAAGAAGGACAAATGATAGTTCAAAAGTATGTAGAAGAGGCACAAACCAGAATGCTTGAAACCTCTAAAGCAGAAAGTGAGACTTTCTTAGCCTCCAACAGAAGCAAAGCCGGAGTCATTACAACCGAAAGCGGTTTGCAATACAAAGTCATTACAGAAGGCACCGGGCCAAAACCCACGCTTGAAAACACAATTATTGCCCATTATACATTAACGTTATTAGATGGCACTATGCAGGAAAGCACGGTTGAGAGAGGCGAACCGCTTGAAATTGTTGTAAGTAACTTAATTGAAGGGTGGAAAGAGGTATTACAGTTAATGCCTGTTGGTTCAAAATACCAGGTTTGGATTCCATCAGAACTGGCTTATGATATGTATGGGCCGCAACATCCATTGTACAGTAAATTGCTGGTGTTTGAAATGGAATTACTGGGTATAAAGGAATAATAAAATGAAAAAAATCACTGTCCTTTTTATCCTTGCAACTTTATTTGTTTCGCCGCTTGCCGCTCAACAGCAAACAATTCTGAGTTCGGCTGTTGATTCGGCCTGCTATGCTATCGGCATCATGAACGGAACAGGTTTAAAAGAATCCATGAATCAATTTCCGGGAGGAAAATACAATTTGAACGCCATTGCCGAAGCTTTTGTACAGGTAATGACAGACGATACCCAATCATTATTGATGAATCTGGAAGAAGCCCAAAGCTATCTTCAGGCGTTTGTAATGGAAATCACCATCAAAGAAGCCGAAGCTGCCAAAGAAGAAGAAATTCGCTTTTTGGCAGAAAACAAATCAAAAGAAGGTGTGATCACAACCGAAAGCGGATTACAATATAAGTTTATACAGAAGGGAGAAGGCGACAAACCCGGTCTTAACGACAATGTAACCGTTCATTATACAGGCAGCTTATTAGATGGCACTGTTTTTGACAGTTCAATCACACGCGGCGAACCGCAAACATTGACTGTATCCCGTGTGATCACAGGATGGATAGAACTTTTACAGCTGATGCCGTTGGGTTCAAAAGTGTTGGCATGGATTCCTTCCGAATTGGGATACGGGGCGCAAGGGAGCGGGCCTATTAAACCCAATAGCACGCTTGTGTTTGAGTTGGAGTTACTTGGCATCGAAGTAATCGATAGCGAATAGGAAAATTCTGAAAGCCCCAAACGCTGCGTTACGCTCCCTCAACAAAATGCTCATTTACTAAACTTTTGTCTCAGTTGCAAGCCTTGATTTTGGAGCTTTCAGAATCTCCTATAAAGGGATTTTACGGTTCACTTACCGCAAAATCCCTTTACCTTGTCGTACCACCTCAAACTCATCCGCTAAACAATTGACCACCGTCGACCCTTCCATACTACCAAAACCGCCATCAATAACCATATCTACCAACAATTCGTACTTCTCGTGAATCAACTCGGGGTCTGTTACATATTCCGGTTGTTCGTCGTCATCGTGAATCGACATCGTTAATATCGGATTACCCAAAGCATATACAATTTCACGCACGATCGTATTATCGGGTATGCGTATCCCCACCTCTTTCCGGTTTTTGTATATTTTGGGAAGCTCCCGACAGGTCGGAAGGATAAATGTAAATGGCCCTGGCAAATGCTGCTTCATCAGTTTGAAAGTCGAATTATTTACCTTGGCATATTCGCTGACTCCCGAAAGGTCGGCACAAATAATCGAAAGATTGCTTTTCTGAGGATTTACTCCCTTTATTCGGCATATTTTCTCAACAGCACGCACGTTCAATGCATCGCAACCGATCGCATAAAGCGTATCGGTCGGATATATCACAAGGCCGCCGTCGCGCAGGCTTCGCGCAACCTTTTCAATCTCTTTCGGATTCGGATTGTCCGGATAAATTTTGAGCAGCATGATGATTTGATTATTCGACCGGCAAAGGTAACATTTATAATTGAGACTATTCATTAGTGTAAATAATTAATGTTTGGCTTTCCGCAGGGAAGCAATTGAAACCTCCCCCTGCCCCCTCCGAAGGGGAAAAGAAAAATGACACCTCCCCCTGCCCCCTCCAAAGGGGGAAAAGAGAAATACGAATGAGTTCTTAACAATATTGTAACGTTTTCGTAACAATTCTTTAACTTGTAATATCTATTTTTGCGGCGTCAAGTGCGAGTTTTTTTTTATAATAGATTATCTTTGCCACATATTTCCGGATTTTTAATTTTTTAATTGCTTCCCTTTGGAAAGCCAAACACTGTAAAATTTTTAATGCTAATGTATATTCTAAATTTTTAATTTTTAATTCTTAATTCTTAATTAATTATAAGGTGGGTAACAAAATTTTAATCGTTGACGACGAGCAACATATTTGCGAAATACTTGAATTTAACCTGATTAATGAAGGTTTTGAAGTGGATTGTGTTTATTCTGCAGAAGAAGGATTGGAAAAACTCACACCCGAACATGGGCTTATTCTCTTAGATGTAATGATGGGCGGTATGTCAGGTTACAAGATGGCTGAAAAACTGCGCGTTGAAGGCAATGCGGTACCGGTTATTTTCCTGACCGCCAAAGGCGCTGAAAACGATATGCTGACTGGGTTTTCAGTCGGCGGCGATGATTACATATCCAAACCGTTTTCAATAAAAGAGGTCATAGCACGTGTAAAAGCTGTGCTGAAACGGTCGAAAACCGAAATCGTAAAAGACCATAGCGATCACAACAACAGGCTTATTTTTAACGATTTGGTAATTGATCTTGAAAACAAAGAACTGGTGATTGGGGAAAATAAAATTCAACTGACGAAGACGGAATTTGAAGTATTAGCCCTGCTGGCCAAGCATCCCAATCGTATTTTTTCACGGGTCGACTTAATTGAAAACATCTGGAAAGAAGCGCCTTACACAATCGAACGAACCGTCGATGTGCATATAGCACGTTTACGAAAGAAAATGGGCAACCACGCTTCTATTATCATTAACCGTTCCGGTTATGGGTACCGGTTTAATAGTTCATACCTATGAAATTAGGCTACAAACAAAAATTGTTTCTGTACTTTTTTGTCATTTTTACGGTTTTTACTGCCGGAATTATCGGACTTGAAAGGACAAGAGAAAAGGCAATCAAAGCAGACGCGTTTGAAGATAAAATAGACGCATATACCGAAATTGTCCGCAACGGATTGGCATTGGCCAAACCGAATGACTTGCCTCTTTTTTTAGACAGTATCGCAGCGCTTTTTCCTTCCGATATTCGTCTTACCATCATCAACCGCCAGGGTATTGTTTTGTATGATAATACGATAAGCGAATTATCCGGTCTTGATAATCATGCCGATCGGCCTGAAGTGAAACAATCTTTTCTCAATGGCAAAGGATCAAGTGTCCGCGTTTCTGCGTCGAATAACCAAAAATACCTTTATTATGCCAAAAGAGACAATAATTATTGCATACGCATAGCGTCGCCTTATAATATACAACTCAGACAGTTTCTGAAAGCCGACAACATATTTCTGTACTATATCATTGTTTTGTTTTTGGTTATTGCCCTCCTAATCCACATTGTAACAAAAAAATTCGGAAAATCAATCAATCAGTTAAGAGATTTCGCTTTGGCTTCGGCAAAAGATGAGTTGGATTTTATACAAATGAATTTCCCTGATGACGAATTGGGCGAGATTGGAGCAAAGATTACGGATCAGTATACGCAACTTGCAAACAGCCAGAGAAAAATTACGCTGGAACGCGAAAAACTGTTACAACATGTGTACAGCTCGGGTGAGGGACTTTGTTTTTTCTCTGCCACAAAGGAAGTGGAATTTTATAACGGGCTGTTTATACAATACCTGAATATGATTGTGGATGGGGCAAACAGCGATCCTCGGGTGATTTTTACGGATGAATCATTCGATCAATTGAATAAATATTTATTGTCCAATGCAAACGAAAACAATTATGTTGAGTTGAAAATCAAAAAACAGGGAAAAACCTTTTCCGTATGGGTCAATATTTTTGACGACAACGGTTTTGAGATTATCCTGAATGATGTGACCCAACAGGAAAAAACACGTCAACTGAAACAGGAAATGACAGGCAATATCGCTCATGAACTGCGCACGCCGGTCACAAGTATCCGCGGATACCTTGAAACCCTGTTAGATATGCCTTTGACTGAAGACAAAAAACGATATTTTATTACCCAGGCTTACAATCAAACCATTGTACTATCCGAACTGATTCAGGATATGAGCCTGATTACGAGAATGGAAGAGGCGCCTCTTTCATTTCAGTCAGAATGGGTAAATATAAGCCGTTTGCTCGACGAATTGAGAAATGACCTTGCACTTGCGTTGCAGGAAAAGTCTATTCGCATGGAATGGAATGTCCCCGTCAAAATAGCCATTAAGGGAAATAAAAATCTGCTGTATTCGATTTTTCGCAATCTGACTGACAATGTGATACGCTATGCGGGAAGCGATGTGCAAATTAAGATAAACATGTATAATGAAGACAAAAAATTCTATTATTTCTCGTATGCCGATACCGGCGTCGGTATTTCCGATGAACAACACCTGAATCGTCTGTTCGAACGTTTCTACCGTATCAACGAGGGACGTACCCGCGATACGGGAGGCACCGGACTGGGACTGTCGATCGTAAAAAATGCCATTTCCTTCCATAAAGGTACCATTATCGTTAAAAACAGAACCGGCGGCGGACTGGAATTTCTGTTCAAACTGCAAAAGGGAAAATAAGTCATTAGGGGTTAGGGATTAGTGGTTAGGGGTTAATATTGAAAAATTAACAAAAACTTAACCATTTGGTAATATACGGTTAACAACAGCCATGTACTTTTGCAGGCAATTATTTTTCTTACATTAATACATATTACCAAAATGAAAAAGTTTATATCGTTATTTTTAGCAGTTTGCATGTCGCTTCCGCTATTTGCTCAGGTCAAAAAGACCATTATTCCCGACCTGAAAGGTTATGTAACCCTGCAATGTGATTTCCATATTCACACAGTTTTCTCCGACGGTACCGTGTGGCCGACAGTACGGATTGACGAGGCTTACCGCGAAGGGCTTGACGCCATTTCTATTACCGAGCATCTCGAAGGTCGCCGTTATTTACAGGATTTTGAAAAACTGTCCGGTCTTCCGATCAATGGAATATCACACCATGTATCTTATGAGTTAGCCCTGCCGTCAGCTAAAGAAAGAAACATTATCCTGATCAGAGGCAGCGAAATAACACGCACAATGCCTCCCGGTCATTCCAACGCCATTTTCCTGAGCAATTCCAATGAGTTGGCCAACAAACCTGACTATATGGATGCTTTTCGCGCCGCCAAAGCCCAAAATGCTTTCTTCTTCTGGAATCATCCCGGCTGGCTCGCACAACAACCTGATACTACGTTGTGGTTTGACGAACATACCAAGCTCGTAGAACAGGGCATGATGCACGGCATTGAGGTAGTCAACGGCTCTTATTTTCCCGAAGCCCACCGCTGGTGCTTGGAAAAGAAACTGACCTTTATTGGTAATTCCGACGTACACGCTCCCATGCCGCCTTTTGCACCCGGACAACACCGTACCATGACGCTCGTGTTTGCCAAAGAACGCACGGCCGAAGCTATCCATGAGGCTTTGGTAGAAAGGCGAACAGCAATTTATCATGGCGAATATATCATCGGCGAAGAAAAATACCTGAAGGAACTTTTCGAAAACGCCTTGGAAATAAATGTAACGAAAACAGGCAATACGGCGCAAATCACGTTAAAAAACAAATCAGACCTGACGTTCCGCCTGAAAAGCATGGGACATGATGCACGATTGGTATATTTCCGCAACACCGACATAGATCCGGTTATTGTTTTGCCACAAAGCACGCTTACCATTCCGGTCAGACTGAACAACGGCATCACAGGCGGCGACGTCAATTTCAGCGTGGAAAACTTTATGGTGCAGCCGAATACGGGAATGAAATATACAATAAGAATTAACTGATGAAAACCAAACAAATTGAGTGCGTAATAATGGACTGGGCAGGTACAGCCATTGATTTTGGGTGTTTTGCTCCGGTTTATGCTTTTATTCATGCTT
>Ga0082212_10003141_pt1 | contig 23576 bp, 20 predicted proteins | sample TergutNt197P3_FD_71548 | JGI IMG/M metagenome (GOLD analysis project Ga0082212, IMG submission 71548) | Neocapritermes taracua P3 segment gut microbial communities from Petit-Saut dam, French Guiana - Nt197 P3 | ecosystem: Host-associated > Arthropoda: Insects > Digestive system > Gut ... | reverse complement strand
CTGTATTCAAAATTCCGAAAAAAGTGAAACGCCGCCTTGGCTCACTGCGCCATGTGAACCATCGCCCAGGCTCACTGTGCCATGTAAACCATGTGAACCATCGCTCCGGCGCCCTGCGCCGTGTGAACCATCGCTCCGGCGCCCTCATTTGCCTTTCCGCTTTTTGACGCATTCGGTCAACAGGTATTCGATCTGCCCGTTGACCGAACGGAAATCATCCTCTGCCCAAGCCGCGATGTCCATATAAAGCTTGTGCGAGAGCCGAAGCGGGATTTGCTTCTTTTCGTTATTCTTTTCGCTGCCTTTTTCTGTTGGCGACAAGCTGTTTCCCCACTGCGCTTCAGTATATCGAACCGCTGTTTACGATCGGCTGCGGATCCTTGTTTCCGCAAAGCACGACCAGCAGGTTGCTGACCATGGTAGCCTTTCGCTCGTTGTCGAGCTCTACGATGCTATGCTCGCTTAGTTCATTCAGCGCCTGTTCCACCATGCCGACCGCGCCCTTGACTATGAGCGCCCTGGCGGCAATAATGGCGGATGCCTGCTGGCGCTGCAGCATCGCGGCCGCTATCTCCGGCGAATAGGCAAGGTGCGTGATCCTTGCTTCCATGACTTCAATGCCTGCTACGTTTACTTTTTCCTGGAGCTCGACCCTTATCTGCTCGGCGATCTCTTTGCTGCTGCCGCGCAGCGAGAGCTCGTCGGCATCGGCTGCCCCGGCCTGATCGTGGATGTCATAGGGGTATAAGCGTACGATGTTCCTCAGGGCCGCGTCGCATTGCGTGGACAGGTATTGGAAATAGTCGTCAACACAAAAGACAGCCTTTGCGGTATTGACAACACGCCAAATCACAACAATGCCTATCTCAATAGGGTTGCCCAGCTGGTCGTTTATCTTCTGTTTTTCATTGTTCAGCGTAGTGGCCTTCAAAGAGACCTTCCGCAGCGCGGGCTTCCATATGGTCATGCCGGCGCTTGTGATCGAATACCCGGTGCCTTCTTTGCTCACCCTGGTCGGGAACGCAAACGGGTTGACGAAATAGAAGCCGGCCTCTTTGATGCTCCCGTAATACTTGCCGAAAACCGTGAAGGCATACGCCTCGTTCGGCTTGAGGATGTAAAGGCCGAGGAAAATAAGTGTAGCGACAGCCCAGCAGACAGAGGTGGGCAGCCACAGAATCGGCCCCGCATCCAGGAAAACCCCAAAAACCGGGCTGCCGACCGCCCAGATAATAAGGAATACCGAAAGCGCCAAAATCAGGATGGCCAGTATGAGCATTGCCATCCCCGAAACGTACACCGCTTTTCTCTCTTCAATATTCTTCGTTTCCATTTGTTTGCCTCCTTCATTGTGTCTGATACTATTGTGATATCATATTGATATCAAATTTCATGGTGTTTGTCAAGAGGCATTATCCCTGTTTGCAGGAATGAGGAATGAGCCGTCCACCGTTCCAATTGTCTTACAATGTTTGTAAAGAAGCAGAATATTATAAGCCCATTCTACGTAGCTACAAAATGCAGGAAGAGCAGGTAGTTTATAAGCTCCATGATGCGTTCGGCGTCTTCCTCGGTTTTCTTGGAATTGACAAAGATGGTCACGACGGCCCGGTCTTCCTCCTGCGAAATCTCCTGGGCGTGGGCGGTCACGATGTCAGAGAAGTTCCGCTGGATGGCTATGCCGATGTCACGGGCCAGCAGCCTCGCTGTCGTCGCCAGGTCCTCTCCCAGCCGGTCCGCGCGCCCACCCATATTGGCATAGTTCACATAGTAGAAAATCCTGCCCGTCTCAAGGAAGTTGGGGCCGAAGGCGAATTTGTCCATATAGTGTATCTTGTCCCATTCCTCCCGCTTGGCGGTAAAGATCGTGTCCACGTTGTCGGCGATCACATATGTCATGCCGTTGACCAGGTTCACTTTCCCTCCGGTCTTTTCCACTATCAAGGCCCCATAGCGCTTGTCTATTTCTTCGCACCCCTCGATAAGCGTATCCTGGAAGCTTTTCGTTTTCTTCGTTGAAAGCATGATCCGGACCGCGCTCATCAATACCACCAGGGACAAAACGGTCCCCGTAAGCTGGATAAGGTTGTCGAAGATACCGTCGGCCGAGGTTTCCAGGACGAAGATGCGGATGCAGACGAAAAGCACCACCAGCGCGGCGCAGATGCCGCCTATCAGCTCATTGTCACGAAGTGAATCCAGTGAGATTTTGTTTTTTTGTTTGCTGTCCATAACACACCTTCCATAATAAGTTTGTCGCGGCTGTAAACCGCCCATTTTGCAAAACCGTCCCTATTGTCTTTTACCGGCGGACTGTCGCTTTCAGGCTGAAAGACATGGGGAATTTGCCGTTGTTGAAGCTGTAGTTCCAAAAGCCGTCTCCTGCGCTGCACATGCCGCCCGCGTCAAAGAAGTTCTCCTGGAACTCGTGGAAATACTCTATTTGCATGCCCGCTGACGTAAGCGAACCTATGATGTCGCCTACGGTGTGCATCCAGTCATAGGCTTCCACACCGCCCTTAGGTTCGCAGGCGTAGCCGCCTATCCATTCATCGATATTGGGCGCCTTCCCGAAGTATGGGTATTTGACATCATAAAAGCCGTCCTGCAGTTTTACTTCGTCGAGCATCATAAAGAACGGGTGGCTGTCAAAGATATAAAAGAACCCGTCGTCTTTCAAAAGATGCCTGATGGTCTGCCCCCATTTCATCAGATCCGGGAGCCAGAAAATAGCCCCCTCCGAAACAAAGACGATATCGTACTTTTCATCGTGCCTGTCCATGAATTCCATGATGTCGGATTCGATGAAACGGGCATTGCCTACGCCCAGGTCTTCCGCGAGCTTTCTCGCGTACTTGATATTGTCCGGGACGAGGTCAACGCCGACCGCGCCCTCCCCCATCCTGGCCAAAAGGATGGTATCAGCGCCGGTATTGCACTGCAGGTGGATGATTTTCTTGCCGCTGAGGCATCCGAGTTCTTCCAGGATGTACTTGTTGAACCTGTGGCTGCCCTCGACAAGCAACTTTTTAAAAGCATGGTAGTGGTCTTCTGATATCTGCCCCCACGCGTGTTTGTTCGATTCTATGCCTTTCATATTTGTACCGGGGCGGCTGCGCATTCCACGCAGCCGCCCTTCCAATTGCCTGTCTGTTTCTATCCTTTTGATGTGTACATAAAGTAGTCGTAGCCAAGCGGCGAGGAATAGAATCCTTTGATGTCGCTTTTGAGCATGACGAGTTCAACATAGTAGAAGATGGGGGCAAGCACCCACTCGTCGAAGAGGATGTCTTCGGCCTCGTGCATCAGCTTCATGCGTTCGGCCTGGTCGGCGCTGGATTTCACCTGCGAAATGAGCGCGTCGTATTGCAGGTTCGACCACTGGCCGTCGTTGTTGCCGCCGTCGGTGATGAACAGGTCGAGCATGCCGATCGGGTCATTGTAGTCGTTGAGCCAGCCGTTACGGGCGATCTCGTATTCGCCGTTCTTGCGCGAGTTCAGGAACGTGGACCATTCCTGCACCTGGAGCGTGACCGTGATGCCGATCTCGCCCCACATCTGCTGCAGCGCCTGGGCGGTCAGCTGGTGGAGCGTGGTGTCGTTGTAGATATACTCGAATGTCGGGCAGTCGCCGTTCGGGTAGATCTCGGCCATTATCGCCTTGGCTTGCTCCAGGTTCGCGGCGAAGCCGTCCGGGCCTGGATCGTAGTAGTCGCCGCCGACCTCGCGGAAGGAGCTGCCCGGCGCCGCGTCGCTGAGCCCGTTGGCCACAAAGGCGCCCGCGTTCACCTGACCGGCCTGGCCGATGTTCTTCGTGATGTAGTCTCTGTCAATGGCAAGCGCCATCGCCTGGCGGAGCTTCGGGTTGTCAAGCGGCGCCACCGATGTGTTGAAGGATATGTAATATGTCCCGAGCAGGCCCAGTATATGGAATTCGGGGTTGCTCCTAAGCGCCTCTATCTCGTCGTTTGGCACGTCGCGGATGAACGACAGCTCGTCGCTGTTGAATCCTGCGAACCTGGCGTTGTCGTCCTCGATAAGGGCGAACTTGATGGTGTCGGGGCCGAGCGCGCCGACGTTCCAGTAGTTCGCGTTCTTCTCATAGAGTATGTACGAGCGGGGCACCCATTCGATCACCTTGTAGGGGCCGTTGCCTATGTAGGTTTCCGCCTGCGTTGCCCAGGAATCCCCGTTTGCCTCGATGATGTCCTGCTTCACAGGGAAGTAGACCGGGAAGGCCACGAGCTCAAGGAAATAAGGCGTCCTTGTGATCAGCTCCACCACAAGCGTGCTGTCATCGGGGGCGGACACTGCCAGCTCGCCTTCCTCATAGCCTTTGACGACCTCAAACATATACTCGTAGTCCGCGGCAGTATCCGGATCGACTGCGCGGTTCCAGCTATAGACAAAATCATTCGCCGTCAGCGCCGAACCGTCGCTCCAGCACAGCTTATCCCGCAAATGGAATGTGTATACTGTACCGTCATCGCTGACATCCACGCTCTCCGCCTGCCCCGGGATGGGTATGCCGTCTTCGTCCAGCGAGTACAGCCCCTCAAACCCATGCAGGATAAGCGTCGCGCCGTCCACCGCGCTGTTGAGTGCCGGGTCGATCGTGTCGGGGTCGGGCCCGACCGAGACGGACAGGTCAAAGCCGCTCTTGGTGACCTTCGAGCCGCCGCCCCCGCCGCCGCAGGCTGTCGCCAGCACCATCGCAAGGACGATCACCAGCACAATGATAATTCTAAACGTATTTTTCATCTCCCTTTTCATAAATCTCCTCTCCTTTACTATCCCTTTCTCTAGCTATAACAAATACGTGCAATTAATAACCGAAAGTATTTTCGACTATTTGACATGATAAGTGCTGTCAATCCAGCGGGAAATGGCAGGCCGCGAAATGCCCGGGGCCGATTTCCGTCAGCTCCGGCGCCTCTTCCTTGCACTTCGCGTTTGCGTATGCGCACCTCGTATGGAACCGGCATCCGGCCGGCGGGTCGAGCGGGCTGGGGACGTCCCCCTCGATGACGATCCTTTTGCTCCTCCCTGCCTCATCAGGGTCGGGTATCGGTATCGCGGAGACGAGGGACCTTGTGTACGGGTGGACGTTGTGGAAAATGAGCTCCATGCTGTCAGCCAGTTCCACGATCCGGCCCAGGTACATGACCCCTATACGCCTTGATATATGCTTGACGACGGAGAGGTCATGCGCGATGAACAGGTAGGTCAGCCCGCTTTGCGCCTGAAGGTCCTCCAGCATGTTGATGATCTGAGCCTGTATCGAGACGTCCAGCGCGGAGACCGGTTCGTCGCAGACGATGAACTCCGGGTCGACGGCAAGGGCGCGGGCGATACCGATGCGCTGGCGCTGGCCGCCTGAAAACTCATGCGGGTAGCGGTTTGAATGCTCCGAGTTCAGCCCGACGCGTTCAAGGAGCCCCATGATGGTTTCCTGGCGGTGTTTCCTGCCGTTTGCCAGTTTGTGTATGTCTATTGCCTCTCCGACGATGTCGCCCACGGTCATCCTGGGGTCCAGGCTGGCATATGGGTCCTGGAAGACTATCTGCATCTTCTTCCTGTACGGAAACATCCGCACCCTTGTGATGTCTTCCCCGCCATACAGGATGCTGCCTTCTGTTGGCTTGTACAGCCTCAAAAGCGTTCGGCCGAATGTGGTTTTCCCGCACCCCGACTCGCCAACGAGCCCCAGCGTTTCACCTTTGAATATGTGCAGGCTGACGCCGTCAACCGCTTTCACGAAGCGTTTTTTCGCCCCGGCGCCTCCGGCCGGGAAGTATTGTTTCAGGCCGATAGCCTCGATCAGTTTTTCAGGGGTGGTTTCAGACAACTGGCCCCTCCATTTCGTTTTGCTGGATCTGCCTGTTCACCAGCCAGCAGGACGCGTAGTGCCCTTCGCCTTTGTATATCTCCGGCGGCGCTTCCTTCAGACAGATCTTCATGCAGCTTCCGCAGCGCGGCGCGAACGGACAGCCTTCCGGCATCTCCAGCATATCCAAGGGCACCCCGGGGATAGGGATGAGCCTTTTGCGGCTTCTGTCGCTGAGTTGCGGCAGGCTGTTCAAAAGGCCTTTTGTGTATTCATGCATGGGGTTGTAAAAGATGTCGCGTACGCTGCCGTATTCGACTATGCGTCCCGCGTACATGACCGCGATCCTCTTGCATATGGAGGCGACGATCCCAAGGTCGTGTGTAATGACGATGATCGCCATACCGAGTTTCTGCTGCAGTTCTATCATCAGTTCCAGTATCTGCGCCTGTATTGTCACGTCGAGCGCCGTGGTCGGCTCATCCGCAATCAGCAGCTTTGGCTCGCATGCAAGGGCGATGGCGATCATCACACGCTGTCGCATCCCGCCCGACAGCTCGTGCGGATACTGCTTCATGCGCTTCTCCGGCTCGTTGATGCCGACCTCGCGCAAAAGCTCCAGCACCCGCGCGTTCGCCTCCTCTTTGCTTTTGCCCGTATGCAAAAGGATGACTTCGCGTATCTGGTTGCCTATCGTATATACAGGGTTGAGGCTGGTCATGGGGTCCTGGAAAATCATGCCTATCTCATTGCCGCGGAGCTTGCGCATCTCCTTCTCGGCAAGGCCCTGTATTTCCCGGCCCTTGAAACTGACGCTGCCGCCTGTGATCTTGCCTGGGCTCGGGACGAGCCCTATCACCGAATACGCGGTCACGGACTTGCCGGATCCGGACTCGCCGACGATGCCCAGCACCTCGCCGTCGTCTATGCCAAGCGACACGTCATTGAGCGCCTTCACCTCACCAGCCGGTGTGAAGAAGCTCAAATACTCATTCTTGATTTCCAGCAGAAGCCCCATCAAGGTCCTTTCTTCACGGCGACGTCGGCATTGCCGGTATTGACGCCATCAACGCCATCGCCGCTGCTGTTGCCGTTCTTTTCGTTATTCTTGTTCTTCCTCTTTTTCTTCCCGCCGCCGGAGGCGCCCTCTTCACCCTGCTTCAGCTTCGGGTCGAACGCGTCCCTGAGCCCGTCGCCAAACAGGTTGAACGACAGAATCAGCATACATATCATGATGGCCGCCGAAACCAGCCGGAATGGGAACGACCGCATGCCGGTCAAGGCGTCGCTGGCCAGGCTCCCCAGGGACGGCATAGGCGCGGACACGCCCAGGCCGAGGAAGCTTAGGAAGCTCTCGACAAAGATGGAGGCCGGTATCTGCAGCGTGGTCGTGACGATGAGCACCCCTATGCTGTTTGTCAAAAGGTGCCGGAATATGATCCTGCCCGAACTCGCGCCGAGCGCCCTCGCAGCCGTGATATACTCCTGCTGCTTCAGCGACAGTATCTGGCTGCGCACGATGCGGGACATCCCGACCCAGTACAGCAGCGAAAAAGTTATGAAAATACAAATCAGCGACACGCCTACGGTGTTTATCCACGCGAAGCCCGGCACGGTGTCCGCCAGGCTCTTGAGTGGGAACTTGAGCGTCACCATCAAAAGGATGATAATCAGTATGTCCGGCACGGTGTATATGATATCCACGATACGCATCATGACATTGTCCACGCGCCCGCCTATATACCCCGCGATCGAACCGTATACCGAACCGATGATAAGTATCAGACCGCTGGCGATGAGGCCTACCAAAAGCGAGATGCGGCTCCCCATGAACAGCCGGATCATATAGTCGCGGCCCAGCTGGTCGGTGCCCATGAAATGCGGGAACACAGACTCGCCCTCCGCCATGCGCTCCTGCTCGGCTTGGGAATAAGTCATGGGCTTCAGGTTTTCGCTTCCGCGTATCTGCTGCTCATATGAATACGGGTAGAAAGAAGGGACTATGAAGGCGCCGATGATGAACAGCAGGATCACCACCAGGCTTGCCATCGCTATCTTGTTGCGCCGCAGGCGGCCAAACCCCTGGCGCCAGAAGCTTTCGCTTTCTCGCATCGTCTGGAGGCTTTCCCGCTGGGCGGCGGCGACCGGCTCGTAATCTGCCGGATCTACCTTTATATGGAACGATGGGAATATCGGTTTTTCCATGCCTGTCTCCGTCAGCTGCTGTACGTGATCCGCGGGTCAACGATTTTATAAGCGATGTCCACAATTACGTTCATAAAGACGATCAGGGTCGCGAGAAACAATGTGGTGCCCATAATCATGGGGTAGTCGCGGTTGATGATGGACGAAATGAATTCATTGCCGAGTCCGGGTATCGTGAAGATCCTTTCCACAAGGAAGCTGCCTGTAAGTATATAGGCGATCTCAGGCCCGATGTAAGTCACGACGGGAAGCATGGCGTTCCTAAGCGCATGCTTGAAAATGACCCTCTCCTGCGGCAGACCTTTCGACCTGGCCGTCCTGATATAGTCCTGCCCCATCACGTCGAGCATGGAACTCCTTGTCAGCCGCATGATGTACGCCGTCGGGAAAAAAGCCAGGGATATGACCGGCAATATATAATGGGCTGAAGACGCCAGCCCAAACGTCAGTCCTAATCGCTCACCGAACAGGACGATCAGGAACGAGGCTATAATGAACGAGGGCATGGAAATCCCGGAAGTCGCAAAGACAAGGATGACATTGTCCTGCCATTTGCCTCGCCGGAACGCCGCGATGCACCCCAGCGGTATGCCGACCAGGACCGATGTGACCATGGCAAGGGCGCCGATCTTAGCCGACACCTTGAAGCCGGCGGATATGATGTCTGAGACGTCGCGGCCGCGTTTTTTTATGCTCGGGCCAAAATCGCCCTTCACCGCGCCGCCTATCCATGTCGCGTACTGCACGACGAACGGCTTGTCAAGGCCGTACTTCTTCTCAAGCGCTGCCGTCGTGGCGGCGGATGGCGCCTTTTCCGACAGGAACGGGCCGCCCGGCACAAGCTTCATGAGCGAGAAGGTTATTACAGATATCAAAAAAATCGTAAGTATGGCGAACAGTATTCGTTTGATTATATATCCTGTCATACAGTTATTCCAATATCACCGACGCCCTCTCTTGCCCCTGCGCATTTCGCATACCCTCACCCTCTCATGCTCATGAGCATTATGCAAATCTCACAATCACTAATTATACAACAAATCGCAGGAAACAACAGCATTTCAACAATTTTTGAATTTTTTGTGAAATTGTTGTGAATTGGCCGCTTTTATGCCCGGGGGGCCGAATCCTGGTATTTTTTCAGAATCTCCTCGATCTGGTCATGGGGGATAGCCGGCAGGTAATTCCCGTTCCTGCCATACATGGATTCGGCCGCAACCATGGCGTTGACTATCGCTTCCTCTACAGCTTCAACTGTTGTACGGTAAATCGGGTCGATCCGTTCGTCGGAAAGCAGCTTCACCGTGGAGCAATCATAGCTGAAAGCATCCTCGTTGGCTGTGGAAAAAGCGATGAAGATATCACCTGAGCTGTTCTGGCAGCCGCCCCCCAGACGGCCTATGCCAAGCGGCGCCCTCTTGCACACCTTGGAAAGCTGCCACGGCAGTATCGGCGCATCGGTGGCCACAATCACTATTATTGAACCGTCCCCATTGTTGGGGGCCATGTATTGGATTTCCTGTTTGCACCCTTTTATCTCGGCGCCGAACGGGATCCCGGCGATCCTTAGGTCCTCACGGAGACCATGGTTTGCCTGGACCAATACGCCAACGGTATAGCCTCCGTCTTCCTCGGGCAGCACCCTTGACGCGGTCCCCGTCCCGCCTTTGAACCCATGGCACCTCATGCCGGTCCCGCCGCCCACATTGCCCTCGGCGACAAACCCGGAAGCCGCGCTTTCAAGCGCTTCGATAGCATGCTTTTCTTCAACCTTGAAGCCATTTATATTGTTTAGCGCCCCGTCAAACGTCTCCCCTACGATCGGGTAAAAAAACCCCATGCCGGGCACTTCATGTCCGTCCCTGTATGCAGGGAAGTAAAAATCGTTTTGGAACATCCATTTTGCGGTAGCGTCCCGTACGACGCCTACGCTGTTTGTATTTGTGATCATCACCGGACCGTGGAGGAACCCGGAGTCGTCGATCCAGTGCGTCCCCGTAAGCTCCCCGTTGCCGTTCAAGTCATAACGCCCTGCGAAGACCGCGCTGCGACGCTTCCCCCTGGGCAGAACCGCAGTGACTCCGGTCCTGGCGAAGTCGCTTTCCGGCGCGGTGTCAGGCGCCGGTTCGCCTATAATAATAGTGGAGAAGCCGACTTCGACCCCCGGCACGTCAGTGATCGCATTATATCTCCCGCATTGTCCTGAAAATGGTATCCCCAAATCTCTGGCTCTTCTCATTTCGTACTCCATTGTTCTCTTACATATTGGAAGGCAAATATGTCGCTATCCCGGGGAATGCAGTAAATAATACCAGCGCAAGCAGCATGACAATAACGAAAGGCAGTGACCCCCTGATAGTCTCCATCATATCCTTGCTGCCCGAGATGCTATGCGTTATATACAGGTTGAACCCCACAGGCGGCGTTATCAGGGACATCTCCAGCAAAATCGTCAGCGTGACGCCAAACCAGATAGGGTCGAACCCAAGGCCTGTCACCATGATAGGGTAAAATACAGGGATGCTTATAATCAAAAGATCGATACCATCCACTAGGCAGCCAAGCGCGATATAGACCAGCACGATCAAGGCCCATATCAGGAACCGGCTTACAGGCATCTGGCTTATCATCTCCGACAGCTGGGACGGGATATCAAGGAGCGAAAGGGCCATCCCCAGCGCCCGCGCGGCAATAATGCTTACCATCAGCTGGGCGTTGACGATGATGGTCTCCTTGATCACTTTGACAAAGAGCTTCACGGTGAATGTCTTGTACCTGAACATCCAAAGCACAAGCGCCACAACCACGGCTACCGCCCCTGCCTCGGTCGGCGTTGCATACCCCCCGTATATGGAAAACATGATGCTGCCGATCAAAAGCAGCACCGGCCATATATCCAAAAAAGAGGACGCCACATCCTTTACATACCGGAAACCTCCGAAGCTGGTCCGTCCCGGGGTCCACTCAGGATGCCGCAGGCAGGCGAAAGCGATATACACTATGAACATGCCCGCGAGCACGATCCCGGGGAAGACGCCGGCGATGAACAGTTTCCCGATGGAATTCCCTGTCAGGGAACCGTACAGGATCATCATGATCGATGGCGGGATCAGGACCCCAAGCGTCCCGCCGGCGCAGATGGATCCCAAAGTGATGCTCCTGGCGTACCCTTGCTTGGATAGTTCGGGTATGGATACGCCGCCAATGGCAACCGTGGTCGCGGTACTCGAGCCGGAACATGCCGCAAAGATGCTGCATGCGACAATATTTGTGTGCAGCATGCCCCCCGGGAAAGGACCCAGGATTTTTTTCACCCCCTTGAAAAGGGAATCGCTGCAGCCGCTGTTTATCAGGATTTCGCCCATGAAGATAAACAGCGGCATTGCCACGAGTGTATACGAATAGACCCCATTGAACAGCACGCTGTCGAGCACATGCTGCATATTGCCGTGGCCGAGGAACATCAGCGCAAAGATCGAAGTGCCGAAAAGGGCAAAGCATATCCATGTCCCGGTCCCCATGATCCCCAGGAGGATTCCAACGATTATGACGATATATACTATTATATCAGCCTGCATTCTCCCCTCCCCCTTGCCGGAGTTCCAGGATCCGGCTAATCAGAAAAAAGAGCATGTCGATGGAAAACAGGCATATCCCGAACAGGATACAGGCCGCAAACGGGGCGAGCGGCGTCTGCATGGGCCCGGAGCTGGTCGTGCTCCGCACAACGGAATACTCGAGCCTGTTTGTCGCAAACTGAATCATGTATACGAGGCATACCATAGAAAAGACGGCGGAAAAAACCGCAAGTATATTCTGTTTCTTTGCAGAAAGCTTCTTGACGATCAAATCCATCTTCAGATGCCGCCCTTGCCTGAGCGTATAACCGAAAGCCAAATAGGATATAGGGATCAAAGCAAGGCTCGCCCACTCTTCTACAAAAAGCCAGACCGCGTGTATGAATATCCGGTTGAATACGCCCGCGCAAATCATCCCGGCAACACCGACCAACAATATGCCGCATATGACTACACATGAGCGGGAGACCCAATCGAAAAACCCATCTACTTTTTTGATTGCCCTGAGCAGCAGAGGCGTTGTTTTTTCCATATCAGACAACCTGCCTGTCAAGCAATTGCAGGACTATTTCATCAAGCTGTCGATTTGCTCAAGCAGCAGCTGGCCTTCATCCCCTACTGTTTCAAGCCAGGGATCCCATATTTCTACTTTTGCCGCCGCTTTCACGATCTCCCTTTTTTCGTCGGAAGGAAAGGTCAGTGTGATCCCTTCAGATGACAGGCGTTCCACGATAGCGTTGTTTTCCTCGACTTCCAGCATTTCCGGCTTGGTCGCGGATGTCTTCATGACAGACAGAAAGATGTCCCGCACGTCGTCAGGCAGGGCATTCAAGGCATCAAGGCTTACCATAAGCCCATCGGTGCTCTGGGTCAGCTCCCACACGCCTATTGTGTCCGTGTAGTCAAAGAAGCCGCCGGATTCGGCGAACGCGGTGGAAGTAATCAACCCGTCAATAAGGTTTGTGGCCAGGCTCGTGTACACTTCGCTGAATGAGATCGATACAGGGGTCCCGCCCATTATCTGGATAAGCTTCGCAAACTCGGGCGAATAGGTCCTGATCTTATGGCCCGCCAGTGAATTCTCGTCGGTGACCTCAAACCCGCATGTGAAAAACCTCTGTGGCGACGCCGGAACCATATGCACCATTGACGCGCCCCAGCGTTCCTGGAGTATCTTTTCCAGTATGCCGTTGGTATCCTGGTCGAAATCGCCCCATATACCCGATATCACCTTCCAGGCTTCCATCGAGTCTGTCGGCAGCATCAGCGGGAGCGAGTCCGCTGCGAAAATCGGCTCCACGGAACTGAGGTAGCCGCTATAGAAATGGGACAGTTGTGCGCTCCCGTCATCAAGGGCTTTCAGCATGTCTTCTTCGGCATAAGGGTGCTGCCCTGCCCAGTAAGATGTAATGACCAGGCGGCCATCGGTTTTCTCTTCGATTTCTTTAAATAATTGAGGCCAAATAATGCAGCAAGCGCCGTCTTCAGGGCCATAAGCGGAATAAAACGACCATTCGACCACCTTGTCGTCCCCGCCTTTGCTGCCGCTCTGCGAGCTTCCGCCACTGTCCCCGCAAGCAGTAAATGATACGGACAGGATGAAACCAACAGCAATAATGAATCCAACTAGTCTGTTCCTTTTTTTCATGATCTTTCTCCTTCTTTTTAAACGAAAAAGTTCTTCATATCAATTAATATAAGCAAGAACCATGCCAACCTTTTGGCGCTGTTATTGCTGGTGCAGCAAGCAATGCTATCCAAATATGCATATTTGATGCATGGTTGAATATGCAGTATCAGATATTTTCCAGTCGTCTCATCCTCCTGATCTTCCTTGATATGGTGGATTGGCTTACCTTCAGGGCCTTGCCGACCCTTTCCTCGGTGCCGTATTTCCTCATGTACTCCCGCAATACTTTTTCCTCATAATCCTGTATTATTTCCCTGAGGGACAAAGATGTGAACTGTTCGGGGATCATTGCCTCCGGCGCCGTCTCAGGCGCCACTCCCTCAACAATCTGGACGACCTGGTTTTCGGTAATGACGTCGCTCTCGGACAGTACCAATACACGCTCTACTGCGTTTTGCAATTCCCGGACATTACCCTTGTAAGGAAGGCTTGAAAGAACCTGGACCGCCTTGATATTGAAACTCTTCGTGAACCCGTATTTTTGATTGAACTTGTGCGTGAAATAGCCGATCAGAAGCGGGATGTCCTCGCTTCTGTCGCGAAGCGGCGGGACATAGATCGGAATGACATTGAGCCGGTAAAAAAGGTCTTCGCGGAACAAATCGGCGTTGACCAACTCTTGCAGGTTTTTGTTGGATAATGCTATTATCCTCACATCTGAATGGATCGGGCGCATATCGCCAACTTTGTAAAATTCGCCATCCTGCAAAAAACGCAACAGCTTGACCTGTAGCGGAAGAGCCAATTCGCTGATTTCATCAAAGAGAAGAGTCCCTCCGTCCCCATATTCCAAAAGCCCTTTTTTCCCTTTCGGGTCGGCGCCGGTAAACGCGCCCGGGACATAGCCAAAGAGCTCGGATTCGAGAAGTTGTTCAGGAATCGCCGCACAATTTATTTTAATGAAAGGTTTCATCCGCCGGGAGCTTTTGTCAAAGATGTATTCCGCTATCCGTTCTTTTCCCACCCCGGATTCGCCCTGGACCAAAAGAGAGGAATCGAACCTGGCAACTTTGTCGCACAACAGGATCAGCCTGCGCATGATGAGGCTTTGGTGGATCACAAAATTCTGCAGATCCCGTTGGTTTTGAAGTTCACTCAACTGAAGGGAGAGCATCAGGTTGTCTTCCCGGATGCTTTCCATGGTATTGTTGATCTCGGTGGTGTCAAGAAGATTCGAAATCACATATTTCAGTTCCCCGTCCTTCCCGAAATAAGGGTTTGTATAAACGAGATAGCTCTGCCCGTTGGACAGCCGCTGCTCAAGTTTGACGGCGCTTTTCGTATCGATCGCCTTTATCGTGGCCGAGGGCGAGCCGTCGTCGATCTGGACATCCCGCATATTACGCCCCACATTGTATTCAGGCTCCTGGTGCGTGATCTCTATTTGGCTTTGGTTGACTTTGATCACTTTTCCCTCTTTGTCCGCAATCAAAAATCCCACCCCGGCCACACTGACCGCCGCTTCAAGCATTTCAAGATAATCCGAATCGGATTTAAAATGGGAGTACAAGGTCGTTTTTGTATTACGCTTATTCTGTGCCATAACAGTACCTGCTTTCTTCTAATACCCGGCTCTTCTTGACGAGGGGGCAATCCCTGCTTCATACCGGTACTTCGCTACCGTCCTTCTGGAAAGGAATATCCCTTCCTGCCTTAGAACGTCAGCTATGACCTTGTCTGAAAGGGGCCTTTTCTTGTCTTCCGCGTCTGTGAGTTGCAAAAGGCGGGCCTTGACATTTACAGGCGTGATCCCTTCGCCGTCGCCGGTCCTGACGCCGCCGCCGAATAGCTGCTTTATCTCGATGATGCCGTGTGGGGTCTGTACATACTTCCCGTGCACTGTGCGCGATACCGTTGATTCATGCACCCTGATTGCGTCCGCAACCTGTTTTTGTGTCATTGGCTTCAGGTGCGCATAGCCGTTTTCCAAAAATGTTTCCTGTTTCTTGAGGATCGCAGCCATTACATTGTATATCGTCTCTCCGCGCTGCTTCAGGTTTTTGATAAGCGCGACCGCCGCGCTGATCCGTTCGGCCAGAAATATATACTCTTCGCTGCCTTTCTCTGCCCTTGCGAGGATTTTGCGGTAATAAGGGCTCACCGTCAGTGTCGGGATATGGGCCTCGTTCACCCTTATTTCAAACCCGTTTTCAGCCTTATCGATCACGACATCAGGGAAGACGTAATGCGTCTTCTCCCCGCGCTGGAAACCCATCCCCGGCCTTGGATCAAGCGAAGCAATGATTTCGAAGCGTTGCTCAACGTCATGGCGTTTTATCCCGAGGGCCTTTGAAACCGCAGAGACGCTATGCATCGCTACATCAGGGAGATGGTCTTTTATGATCCCGATCACCATAGGATCTGCTCCGCCGCCTCGCTCATACTGCAGCATAAGCGATTCCCGAACGCTTCCTGCGGCAATCCCGGCAGGTTCCAACCCCTGCATCACCGCTATTGCAGACATTACCTCATCTTTTTCGATCCCGTCCACCGCAAGCAAATCTATGTCCCCATGAGGCAGAAAGCCATTCCCGTCAAGGGCTTCGGCTATCCACGCCACGATCCCATACGCACGCGCGGCGTCTTCTGAAATCCGGGCCAGGTCGTCCGCAGTCAATTGCTCAAGCAAATGATCGGCGAGCCCCTGCCCCAAATCGCTGCTGTCAAGCAAGATGTCCGCAGGCGCCCCATTCCCATATTTATTCTCGTAATAATTCTTTTCTTTCAGGTATTCGGCCCAGTTGATGTCTTCGTCATTTGCATCCTCCGGCAACCGTTCGCCGGAAAACAGCTTCTCCCGTTCAAAATCAGACCAGTTTGGCGCATCGACACAAACGTCGTTTTCGCTGCCCCAACTCGCCTCAAGGGCCGGGTTGCTTTCGAGTTCCGCCGCAATATACGACTTTAATTCATCACACGTCAAACCAAGCACATGTATTGATTGAAGCAATTGCGGCGTAAGCGCAAGTGCTTGCTTCTGCTTAATATTCAGTTTCAGCGCTTGGCTTTGCATAGGCATGTACTAGCATAGTACTATGTTCTCATTCTAGCATTTCATTATCCCTTGCAACTATTCAGGCCACACCTCTTCAATTCACAATTACAAGATACAAGGTACTTGCCGTTTTGTCCAACCATTATTTTTTTCAGGAAGAACACAGTGGGGACGGTTCTTTTTGTGTTCCTCCGAACAAACACAGTGGGGACGGTTCTAAACCACTGAAAAAGTACAAAAGTACAAAAGTACGAGTTGATTGGCAAGTGGAAACCGGAAGTGGGGTTCCTGCCGCGAATCTTCTACTTTTTGTCCCAAAATCGAACTTACGGGCGATTTTTGCACCGTTTTTTCCTCCAAAAGACATAAATCGCTTGTTTTGGCAGATGAAACCGCAAAATAACTACCCGCAACTTCGTTTTTGGGACATTTTTTCATAATTTTCTGTATATTGCAACGCGTCAAAGGAATGAAGGAAAGAAGGGAGGAAGGAAGGAAGGGAAGGAGGGAAAGAAGGGAGGAAGGGCTACAGGCTGGCGTTTGAGTGCTGGGTTTTCACACAGCCTGCCGGTTCTTTTTGTGTTCGGGAACACAGTGGGGACGGCAGAGTGTGCGAAAACAGCCCGGGGGTAAACAGGTTCGGGCGCGGCAGGCGTAGCCCTCATATCGCGGTACTCCGTCCTGACCTAAGACGGGATCCTAGTGTGCGCGAGCATCTTGTGCTGGGCGTACAACATCCTTAAGCACATCCCACGGGGCATCCTTGAATGCTGCCAACTAAACCGCAGCCAAACACCCTTGGGTCAATGCGTCAAGCCCCACCTTCTTCCAATGACACCCCTTCCCACGGCAACCCTTCTTCACCCAGCGGGCCTGCCCTTATCTGCACCGCACAAAAAGAAGTCGGTTGATTGCGGTCGCCGACAGGCCGGTTCCCACACATAGAGCCTGGCGGTTTGTCTTGCAAAGTGCGATGGAGATCAAAAAAGCATGAAAAGAAGAGAAAAAAGGTGCAAAAAACAATCCCGCGGGGATTGTTATTTGATATAATACCGATGAAGTATACATTCGCCAGTGGCAAGGGGTACGCAAGCGCCATTGGCAAGGGGGATAAAGGGGAAAGGCTCTATATATGCTGCGACGGGTAGCGGCATTTTTGTAGGGGGGTAATCTATCATGGGGAATGACAAAGGCAGGGGGAAGCCGGCAAATAATCATTTTGCCGTTTTATTGGCGTTTGCGTTGGCTGTGGCGTTTGTGCTGGCATCGGCGACTGTGCTTGCGGGGTGTTCCATGGCGGTGGATCCTGTGAGCGGCGGTGGTGATGCGCCGTTGGCGGATGAAGGCGATGAGTTATCGGAGCCGCCCGACGAGCCCGTGCCATTGACTGAACCACCCGTTTTGCCTTTTGGGGCGGCGCCGGAGTACGACCCCGGCGATATTGCGGCCATCAACAGGATCATTGAAAACAACGGCCTGCCCTGGGCAAAAGCGGACCCGGCGGACGGGAGCTATATCCCTGCGGACTGGGACTGGAGGCCGGAATGGGAAGAGGGCTGGGAGGAAATATACAAAGGGTCTGAATGGTCGGAAGGTGAAAGCGGAAAACGTGTCGTCAATTTGTCAGTAAGCCTGTACGGGATGACGGGGCATCTTGATGTCTCGGGCCTGGCTGCGCTTGAGAATCTGGATTGTTACGGTAACAGGCTTGCCTCATTGGATGTATCCGGGCTGGCGGCGCTGGGGCAACTGATGTGCCACGGCAACAATCTTTCCTCGCTGGATGTATCCGGCCTGGCCAGGCTGGTGCGGCTGGACTGCAGCTATAACAGCCTTGCGTCGCTTGATGTGTCGGGTTGCGCCGGGCTTGTGTCTGTCGATTGCGACGAGAACCAGCTCGCTTCACTTGATGTATCGGGCCTGGCTGCCCTTGAGCGGCTGAGCTGCATAGGCAGCGGCCTGGCTTCACTGGATGTGTCCGGCTGCAATATGCTGGGCTTTATAGAATGCGGGAACAACAGCCTCTCCGCGCTGGATGTGTCCGGCCTGGGCAGCCTGCAGCATTTGGACTGCTCGCAGAACAACATCGCCTCGCTGGGCATGGCGGGCTGCGGCGGGCTTACGAACCTTATATGCAACAACAACGCTCTTGGCGCCTTGGATCTGTCCGGCTTGGGCGCGCTGGAAAAACTGAAATGCTCGGGCAACAGGCTTGCCGCGCTGGATATGACGGGCATGGGCAGCATGTGGCATCTGGACTGCTCGCAGAACATGATCGGCTCGCTGGATCTTTCAGGCTGCGCGGGGATAGGGTATTTGAACTGCGGGGGCAACAGCCTTGACTCCCTGGACGTGTCCGGCCTGGCGGAAATGGCGTCATTATACTGTTACAAAAACAATCTTGCCTCGCTGGACATATATGGCTGCGCGGCGCTGAATTACCTTGATTGCAGCGAAAACCAGCTTACTGTACTTGACGCGTCCGGCTTGGGCGCGCTGGAGTCCTTGTACTGCTGGGGGAACAGCATTTCCTTTCTGGGCCTTTTGGGCTGCGCCCGGGTGAACAGCCTTGACTGCTCGGCAAACAGGCTTGCCTTCCTGGATGTTTCCGGCCTGGCCCAGCTTGAGTGGCTCAATTGCGCGGGCAACGACCTGCCGGATACCGATGCCGTGATCGGACTGGAAGGGTCGGGCTCGTTCCAGGAAAAAGGCTGGGACGGCTGGTCGTTTATCTTTGAATAACGCGGGGCGGCTGGTCGTTTATCTTTGAATAACTTGGGGCGGCTGGTCGGCTGTCTTTGAATAATGCCGGGGCGGCCGGTCGGCTATCTTTGAATAATGCCGGGGCGGCTGGTCGGCTGTCTTTGAATAATGCCGGGACGGCTGGTCGTTTATCGCGGAGCGCTTTTTCGCAGGCGGCCGATGACAGCGTAGGCGATGGGGGTGCCGGCGGCGGCCTCGATCAGGATCTTGGCTGCATAGAGTGAAGCGATCATAACAAAAAGATCGTGCGCCGTCACCGTGCCCATAAACGCGATCGTGCAGAAGATTACCGTATCCAGAAGAAGCCCGACAGCCGAGCTTCCTATCGTGCGTACCCAGAGAAGGCGCCGCCCGGTAAGCGTGCGTATCTTTAGCAGGAGCCATGAGTTTGTCAGCTCGCCTGCGAGGAATGCGCAAAGCGAGGCTGCGACGATGCGCGGCATGTATGAAAAGACTGTGTCGTACGCCGAGGCTGTTTCCGAGAGGTAGCCCGGTGATGGGATGAGCACAGCCAAAGCCGTCGCGGCCATGAGTATCACATTGCAGAGGAAGCAAAGGAAAATGACCCTGCGCGCTGTCCGAAAGCCCCATATCTCCGTGAGCACATCGCCCAGCATGTAGGCGAAGGGGAAGATGAGCGTCCCGGCGTCAAAGAGCGCCACCCCGAAGATGTCCAGGATCTTGACCGCCATGATATTGGCCGCCAGGTAGCAGCAGACCATGAGCGCTGTAATGATTACAAGGGGGTTCCAGTCGGCATCCCGGTTTTTTTGAACAGGGTTTTCCGGTACCTGTGCATCCATAATGGTTCTCCTCTTAAATCACTGCTTATATTATATATTTCGTTGTCGCGCAGGACGTTTTTGCCAATATATAATTTTACCACAATTATCCCCTTCCCTTCCCTTCCCTCCTTCCCTTCACAATGGACGGTGGGCGGCTCTTGTCCTGCAGTGAAATCCTATTGCTTTTCGCATGGCGTAAAAAAGCACAAAACTTGGCCAGATATAATGACAACATCAAAATAGGCGGCTCTTGTCCTGCAGTGAAATCCTATTGCTTTTCGCATGGCGTAAAAAAGCACAAAACTTGGCCAGATATAATGACAACATCAAAATAGTCGTGTATTATGACTATTAATTAGTAGTCATCGGATGGAGGCATTGAAACTAATCGGGGCAACCAAATGAAAATCATAGTCAAGCTCAATGATTCGTACACCTTGGGGCAGATAATACAACAGAGCCGCCTTCAAAAAGGGTTCAGCCAGAGAGATCTGGCGGACATGCTCGGGATAAGCCAGAAATGGGTCTGGGAAATGGAACAGGGCAAACCGGGCATACTGATGGAAAGGCTGTTTCAGATGCTGGAGAAGACAGGCGTCACTCTTACAGCGGAATATGAGACAAAGGGCGCGAAAAGAAAGGAATAAAGAATGGCGGATAAGGATAATATGAAAGAAGACGGGAAAAAAGACAGGACGCATCTCAGGCTTGTCGGCAAAGACGAGCCCCTGGAAGAAGCTTTGAATAATGGAGGTATGGACATTGAAACCATTGGCGAATTATATTCGAATACCTCTCTGGAAATGACAAATATGTTTATCGATGAGTGGGACGACTATATCACAGATGGCATGAAGCGTGATGAATTCATCCGGACGGTCATCGAAATAGATGAATCCGAAATGGTACACCCTCTTGTCGTTTTTGACACAACAGCGGCGGCGGCAAAAGCGGGGGACCCGAAAGAAACCCCGAAGAATTACAGGATTCTTGATTTGACGAAAATCTCCGCGGAGGAAGAGGATCTCCTGTTGTGGGGTTTTGGAACGAGGGGCGCGGATTACAGGGTCACTTTCATCCCAAAGCGTGCCGTCAAAGAGCTGGAACAGATGTTACACGATTTGGTAAAAGCAATTGTACGCGAGACTAGCAAACAAGCGGATCAGACCAAGGATATCGACCCGGTTTTCATGATAGGCTATGTCCGCGGAATAACTATTCTATTTAATAACCTGTACAATGAATTCAGCGTTTTTGACGAAGATTACTTCGATGATTTCGACGAAGATTATTTTGATGGTTTTGACGAAGACGATGACGAAGACGATGGCGATGACAATGACAACTTTGATCTGGGAGGGGTGGAAACATGGCCCCCGGAGGTCCGCCAGGACTTTGAGGAAGAAGTAACAGAAGAATTGGGAAGCCTGAAATTCAACCGCATACTCATAGGAAAATACATGATCGTATTGCATGAATGATAATGCCGTCCTGTTGAGCGGATAAAAAGCAAGATACATCCCGGAAAGGCGCATCAAGCCAGAAAGATTCGTATAACTGGAAAGGCGCATCAAGCCAGAAAGATTCGTATAACTGGAAAGGCGTATCAAGCCAGAAAGATTCGCATACGCATAACCGGCCAGGAAGACGCAGGAAAAGGAATGGATCTCAGTTCAGAAGACATAAGAAAGCTGCTTGAAGACGACTTGGCAATGGTCCGCGAAGCTCTGGAGGGTTTTGGCGGCTACCGGTTTTCTGACATCCTGATCGAGCGCATGGCCGCGAAAGGGTTGTCCGCGAGCGAGCTTGCCCGCCGGTGCCGCGTGTCTCATGCGGCGATAGGCAAGTGGCGCTCAGGCGGAGCAAAGCCGGTCGGCAAGGAACGCGTCAAGGAAGCAGGGCTTGCGCTTTCTATGGATGAGGACGGAATAGGGGCCCTGCTGCTTTCGATGGGCTATGCCGGTTTGTATGAAAAAAACCCGCTCGACAACGCCTGTATTTTTACGATCCGGAAAAACCCGGAAGACCCGGTCGGGTTCTACAGGGACGTTGTTGAACAATTCCGGCTCAAAGAGGTCCAGCCCTCGCCGCGCCGAAAATCGCTTTCCACGTCAGACGTGAAAAAGAGCTTTGCCCACGTATACACGGAGTCCTCGTTCAGCGACTGGCTTTCGAGGTACGCCGACAGCTTCAGCTCTTTCGCGAAGACCGTGCTTCCCAACAAAGAGCTTATCCTGTATGCGCTACTCTTCCTCGGCGGCGCTTCTATCAACGAGATGTACGCGACCGGCGAACTGCCGATTTCCATCCGCAACCTCCTGTACCCGCTAATGGCCGGCAGTGAGATCGGGCAAAAAGGGCTGCGGGAAAAACTTATCGTCTTTGGACTTTTGCGTAATATGCCCGAAGAGGAAATCGACCGGTTGCTCAGGTTTGCGAAGCTCCGGCCGTTTTCGCGCCCGCGGACGCGCTGCGAGACGGTGGCGCTGACTGCTGTCCGCTGCGCGCATTCACGTTATGCAATATATGAATACGAATGCCTGGGCAGAGTGTGCGCGATCCTTGGCGCGCTCCTGGAAAACGAGGAGGCCGCACATGTACGGGTCGAGCCGACGGAAAGCATGGTCCGGCGCAAGACGTTTTATTCCGGTCTCAGGCTTGAACTGTTGCCGCGTGCCGAAATGGCAAAACTGCTTGCGGACAATTATGAGCAGCCGGGGCAGCGCGGGGCGGCGGAAAAGCTTTTCGAAGAGGCGTATACGGAAGCGGACGCGAAATGCCTTGCGCACTATGTCGGAGACGTGCTGAGCATATTGACAGAGGACGGCGACATCGATCCCGACGAAGCGGAAGGGCTTATGGAGCTGCTGCGGTTTTGACGGGCCAGCTGTGGCTGCTGCGGCCGTAGCGAACCGGGAAACATGCCGGCGTTACAGCAGATGCAGCGAAGCGGATCGGGTAATGGAGCTGCTGCGGTTTTGACGGGCCGGCCGCGGGGCTGCGGCCGTAGCGAACCGGGAAACATGTCGGCGTTACAGCAGATGCAGCGAAGCGGATCGGGTAATGGAGCTGCTGCGATTTGACGAATAGGCTGTGGGTGCTGCGGCCGTAGCGAACCGGGAAACATGTCGGCGTAACAGCAGATGCAGCGAAGCGGATCGGGTAATGAAGCTGCTGCGGGCTGAGCGAACCGGCTGCGGGGTGCTGAAACTTTATCGGGAAACACGGCGCGATGCGGCTGCTATCCTGAAAATACAGAATACAATAGCGTATTAAAAGCTTAATAAACATACTGGCTGACAAGAGACGAAAGCGTAGAAGGAGGGAACAAAATGGAACTGAGTATGGCGATGCGGTTTGTGCGGCTCAGGGCGAACCGAAAAGCGGATAAAAAGACAGTCTATGCGGAGCACACGATGTCTGCGCTTTTATTGCTTGCAGGTACAGAAGCCGCCGCAGTGATGCCTTCGGGTTCGGAAGCGCAAAAGGCGGCTATAGCGGGCGAGATAGCGGACTTGAGGAAAGCGCTTGACGAAATGTATGGCCTTGGCGACCCGCTGATGGTAATGGAGCGGCTGGATGGGCTGATTGCAGAGATCAGCCTCGAATCCGGCGCGGAGCGCGAATTCACAGCGCTGCAGGCAGACGCGGCAAGGTGGATGGCCGAGAACCCGGGGTACGGCAATGCCATCGTTCCGGTGGCGATGCTGCATGCTGTCTACCCAAAAGCGGG
>Ga0082212_10003140_pt1 | contig 23581 bp, 18 predicted proteins | sample TergutNt197P3_FD_71548 | JGI IMG/M metagenome (GOLD analysis project Ga0082212, IMG submission 71548) | Neocapritermes taracua P3 segment gut microbial communities from Petit-Saut dam, French Guiana - Nt197 P3 | ecosystem: Host-associated > Arthropoda: Insects > Digestive system > Gut ... | reverse complement strand
AAAGCCGAGCGACATATAAAGAGCGCCGGACATGAGCCCTGTGCGGTCGGGAAACCACGCAAGGGTTGCCGACTGGGCGACATTGATTCCGGCGCCTATACCGAAAGAAGCGATAACAGTGAAAAGGATCACAAGCATCACGAAACTCAATACCGGCATTGAAACAGGGAGCAGGGATATTCCTCCCAGGCCAACCAGTTCCATCAGGCCAACCGAAAAAAACAGCTTTCTCCTGGAAACACGGCGCGACAACCATCCCGCGCATAGTATGCCCAGGCAGACAAAAATATTATGGAGGCCAAACGCGACCGAAAGCAGGCCCTCTGTCCAGTCGGGAAATAACGCAAGCAACGGCTGCCTGAAAACTGACCAGGTAAAAAGGGCCCCAAGTATAAGATTTGCTACAATGCCCTCTAGCGCGACGGGCCATCTTTTTTTGTGTGCTGACATAAGCCGGGATCACCCCCAGGGGCGGAAAAAGTCTGTTTCGATACCAAAATGATCCAGCGCGCGCCCTGTGACATGTTTTACGATATCGTTTACGTCGGCCGGTTTTTGATAGAAAGCCGGCATCGGGGGCAATATGAAAGCGCCCAGCTCAGAAAGGGCGAGCAGGTTCCTGAGATGGATCGTACTCAGCGGGGACTCGCGGGGTATGAGCAGCAGGCGCCTGCGCTCTTTTATCACGACGTCCGCGGCGCGCAGGAGCAGGTTTTCCGCGTATCCGCACGCAATGCCCGCGGCGGTTTTCATGCTGCACGGAGCGATTATCATACCCTCGGTCCTGAAAGTTCCGCTGGAGACCGACGCCGCAAGGTCGTCTATGGAGTATGCAACGTCTGCCAGCGCTTTTACGGCGTCCGGAGACCTGTCGGTCTCATATCCCAGAGTGACCTCGGCGCCATGAGTCATTATCAGATGTGTTTCCCAATCCGCGCGGTCCCGGAAGGCTTCCAGCAAAGCAACGCCGAGCACGCTGCCGCTGGCTCCGCTGATACCGATGATGATCCGTTTTTTCGCCACGTGCGATAACTCCTTATAAAACGATCTTTACTGCTTATTCCGGATTTTCTTTAAAAGCAAGCTGACGACGTCTTTCGAGTATCCGGTCAGCAGTTCGAGTTCTTCGCCTGACGCGCCGTCAACGTGTATCCCTGCCGCGCACACAACAGGCCGCTCAAGCTCCATTGCCAGGAGTTCCGCCGCAGGGCGCCCGACCAGCTCCTCTTTATGAGAAGGCAGATTGATAACGGAAGAAGTAACGCTTATACGACTCTGGTCTGTCAGGCTCGGGCGGGGGAGGCTTACGATGACGCTCCCGACGTGTTCGTGTGTCCCGCCGTACAACTGCAAAACAGCACCGCCGTCGGTGAGTGTCAACAAGCCGGTAACTGTCAGCGGCCCGGCTCCCGCGCTTGCCTCAAAGATCTCAGCCATTTATACTACTGCCTCATTAATTGCTGTCACGCTGCCATGCGCCGTCTTCTGCCGCCGTCGAAGACTGCCGCTACAGTTACCGCAACAAACAAAGCGGTCATAATGATCGACACGACAGGCGGGAACGGCAGGAACAAGCCTGCGGACACGACGAAAAACAGGCACCGGAACACTACGTTCAGTTTTTCCCTGAAGAAGCCCTCCAGGCAGAAACATATGGCAATGACGGCGATCACAGAAAATGCCAGTTCTCTGGCGATCTCCAGACCGGTCCCCATCAAGGCGACCGGCGGGTTGAATATGAACAGGAAAGGTACTATGAACCCGGGAATAGCCAGTTTACACGCGTGCTTTGCCGTCCCCATAAAACTTGCTTCGCCTACGGAGGACGCAGTGAGAACAGCCACGCAGACCGGCGGAGTTATGAAGGAGAACGCTCCGAAGTAGAATACGAACAAGTGCGCTGCCAGGGCGGGGACGCCCATGTCCGTCATTGCCGGGACCACGAGAAGGGCGAGTATAAGGTACGCCGCCGTGACCGGCATTCCCATGCCCAGTATGATGGAAACGACGGCTGTCATGAACGACAGGAGCAGCAGACTGTTTCCGGCCAGTTCCGTGAGTATTCTGGACAGTGTCAGCCCCAGGCCGCTGAACGACATGATACCTACTATAAGCCCGGCTGCGGCGCAGATAACGGCGATCTCAAACATTCCGCGGCATGTGGCAATGCATATCGTGAGAACTTTCTTCAGATTTTTGCGTGTCGCTTTCTGGAGCAGGCCCACGACGATACATGTCAGCATAGCGTAAAACGCCGCTGTTTCCGCACGCATGTACAGGCCAAAGATACAGTATATGAGTACCGCGAACGGGATAATGAAATACCAGCCGTCTTTCAGTATTTTGAAAAGGGGAGGGGTCTCATCCTTTGATACGCCACGGATCCTGTTTTTGGCCGCCCTCAAGTCAACCTGGAGGAAAAGGCTCAGGAAGTATAAAGCGACCGGTACGATCGTAACGACAACGACCTGCGAGTACGGGATACGCAGGAACTCCGCAATAATAAAGGCCGCAGCGCCTAATATCGGAGGGCAGATACAAGACCCGGTCGCGGCGACGGCGCTGACTCCGGAAGCAAACTCAGGTTCATAGCCGGAATCTTTCATCATAGGTATCGAAAGGGAACCGACAGCAGCGACGTTGGCCACCGGGCTGCCTGTCACCATCCCGAAAAGCGTACTGGCTATGATCGACGTTTTTGCGCTGCCGCCCCTGAAACGCCCCATGAATTTATCCGCGATATCGAAAATAAATTTCGCGCCCCCCGTTGTAAACAACACCTGGGCAAAAAGTATAAAGCTGAAAACTATCATTACCGCGGTTCGCAGCGCAACTCCAAATACAGCATCCGCGCCGAGGAAAAGCTGCGTGACCATCCTTGGGAAGCTGATCTTTGTGATCTGGAGCATACCGGGCAGCAGGTACCCGAACTTGTAGTAAAGCAAAAACACAGCAAGAACTCCGACAAGCACCCAGCCGCTGAGCCTTCTGGTGCCTTCAAGTATCAGAAGCAAAAATATAGCGGACATTACTGTCTTGAAATTAGTCAGCAGACCAATTGTAGCTATCAATGTCGGATATTTTATACCGACATAGGAGCCAATGATAATGCTTAAACAACACAAAACCAAATCATACCAGGGAAGCTTTTCTTTGGACATTTTCTTTGAGGCGGGCATTATCAGGAAAAGCAGTCCAAGCAGGAATCCCAAAAAAATTCCCAGATACTGTTGAGGGAATACAGAAAAATTGAACAACAGCATTGGGAGGTTAACAATATACACTATTCCGGTAACGGGCACTATTACCGCTATTATCAGTTCAAGAATCCGATATGGCCCTGTCAGAACTCGAAACCTACTTTTCAAAGCTTACACACCTCTCATGATACATTACATTAAGGTTATCATTACTAAAAGCGTCGCCTGCGGCGCTTAACATATTCCATCAAACACGACCGGCGGGTATTTTACGCGCTGGGCGGATACATTTCCCCCGTGAGCGCGTAAAACGCCCGCCACCCGTCATGGGGCTGAGCGCCCCACAAACACGTCAATCAGCTTAGCTTCCCATGGCAAGAAGCTCCTGCTGTCTTGCTTCCATCGAGGCGGTCCAGATGCCCTGCTCCTTGAAGAACCTTATAGCGCCGTCATGATAAGGAACTACTGCGCCTTCTGTGACAAATGTCTCGGGTTTCCATTGCACCAACATCGGGTGGATCGCCGCCAACTCATCGTAGTTTTCCCAGAGGGCCTGAACGACTGCATAGATGATGTCGTCAGTGACGTCTGTGCGGGATACAAGATAGTTGCTGAAGAAGTACATATAAGTCGGTTTTACGACTCCGGTTTGCCCCGGACCGGGCTGGACTTCTTCGACCCAAAGCGGGAAATACTCGTTAGCGCGGGCTATGGCCTCCGGAGAGGGATCCCAGTCAAGGAACCTGGCCCCGCGCGTCGAGTCCAGCTCTTCGTTACGTGCCACGCCTATGCTGACCGAGGTGGCGTCGGCGCGCCCTTCAATGATGGCGTCCACACCGTCGACAATGCTGGTGACGCTGACCATTGTCAAACGGCTCCTGTCGAGCTGATGGTTTGCCAGGAAAGCTTCGTTTTGCATCGTGATACCGGCGGAACCTGTAACAGTCAGAACATAGTTGTGACCGTAAAGGTCCTCAGCGGTTTTGATGCCCGAATCCTCGGCGACAAGAATGCTCGCGATATTATATGAGCCGTTTGTTACCAGACGGACCGGGAAGCCGTTACCGCCGGGTGAAATCGCGGCATAGTCAAACCCTCCGAGCCAGGCCTGCTGAGCGTCCCAGCAGTTCAAAACTCCGAGTTCGATCTCTCCGGTCGTAAACATTGGCATCCACTCGACCGGTCCTGTCATTGCGCTGACTTTGACTTCCATGGGAGTGTGCCTTGTGGCTACGGTAGCCAGACCTGCGCCCATGTTATTGTACAGCGACCCTGTCGCGTGCGTGCCGATCGTGATCATACTCGGCAGAACCAGCGGCGCCGGAGCTGCGCTGGGTTGAGCTGCGCTGGGTTGGGCTGCGCTTGGCTGCGCCGCGCTGGGCTGGGCTGCGCTGGGCTGGGCTGCGCTGGGCTGAGCTGCGCTGGGTTGCGCTGCGCTGGGTTGCGCGCTGGGCTGGGCGCCGGGCTGAGCAGTGCCGGTATCTTTGTTGCAGGCGGCTAGACCAAGCATTAACGCCATAAGAAGCAGACAAGCAACAATAAGCGAAAATTTCTTTTTCATTTAAATCCTCCATATTTTTTTTATGTAAGAACCCACGGGCATACCGCTGTAATGTCGCGGATCCCTCCAACATTATCAGTTCACCTGAAAACGACTTTCGATCTGCGGGTGTAGTCATGTTGCTTCAGGTGTTTTGCCACAGAGCGGAAACATAGCTGTTGACTACGGGTCCAGGATTTTTGGACTCTCAGAATCGAAGAACTCCAGTCTGCAGTACGGACAGTCAAGTTTGTACTCGGTGTTATGCCTGAGCGAATAGTCAACCATAAACTCCTTGCCGCACCTCGGACATGTTACCCAGAATACTGTTTCCATAACCCTTCTGCCTCCTTAAATAAAGATTCAATAACGGGAACCGGGGGTATACCAGCGGTCACAAGATCAAAACTTGACCCACTCGTCAAGCTTTATCCTGTCCATCGCTTCGGACGGGATGCTGATACGTCCCGGGAAAGCCTTGCCGATCGGTTTAGTCGCGTCGATGACGACTTTATTATAACCGGCAGACGTGGTGAACTGTGTCCAGATGTTATTCACAGTTGATATATCGCGCTTTGGGTCCACCATGGTAATAACGGCCCAAATCACTTGCTGCTCGTCAAAAACATCTATGTCGGAATCGACAACCACGACGTTGTTTATTGTGTAGGACTCAAGGAGCGTCGCCAGACCAACTCCCATCGCGTCGCCTTCGCGCCGTTTATCAATAGAGACATAGCAGGCAAATCTGCCGACTCCGGACAACGGCAGGTGGACTGCCTTTACTATTCCGTACTTTTTATTGACAGAGTTGAATATACTGCCTTCCTTCGGTATGGAGCCAAGGTTCCAGTGACCCGCGTGGCCGGAGAATATATCCTGATATATCGCGTCTTTACGCCGCGTGACGGCTTTTGTCTTGAAGCTCTGACGCAGGCACTGAGCCTGATAGTGCTTCGTGACCTCGCCGAACGGGTCGACTACTTCTTTCGCTCCCGGCGGGATCACGCCTTCAATGATGATCTCGGCGTCGGCAGGCACCATGAAATCTTTACCCCAGGTTTCTGACTCAACCAATCTGAGAGGCTCGTGCATGTAGGAGCCGATGCTCTCGTAGTCGTCGGAATCATATGGCGTCAGAGCGAGGGAGCCAAGATAGAAAGCGGGGTGGTGCCCCACAATATATACCATGGGCGCGGGTTCATTCCTGTCCTCATATATCCTCAATATGCGGTTCAGGTGAGGAGAGTGGATGGAAACCGCGACCCTGCCGGTGTCTTTATAAAACATCTTGGTAAAGGTGACGTCGTAGACCCCCGTGTCGGGATCCTTCATAATTGAAGTCATTGTCAGGACCGGGCTGAGGTCCATCTCGTAGTGTTTGACGACCGGCAATAACTCCAGATCAGTGTCCCCGCCGGTGAGGATTATATCTTTAACCGGCGCAGCGTTCTTTTCAACGATCACCGGCTTGATCCTTTCCCTGTCCAGCCTGGCATACTCCATAGTCAGATCATGGTTGCATTTGTCCATAGGCCAGTCAAGCATATACGCGCACCTCTCACGGGTCGCGAAAATGTTCGAAACCAACCGGATATCAGTCAGTTCGCCTTTAAGATTCTTTGGCTTTTCGAAGACTACCAGCGGATCTTTCTTTTTCAGCGTCAGGTGTTCTAAAATTGCGGTCACGTCAAAGTCCGCCGGATTAACAGGCTTTTCGACGACCGCATATTGCTCCGGATGCTCTTTTTTGATTTTATCCAAAAATACCCGTAAATCTTTTGCCATATAAACCACCTCAATCCACATATTTGTCTCGTTCTTCCAGCGGAACACAAATCGCCCAACATGTCACTCATATGCAAATGCGAATCATTAAGTCTGTTTATGCGTACCCCCTCTTTTGTATAAATGAAATTGCCGGAGTTTTCGTGAACAGCGCCGATGTTTTCCTACAATATACACGAATATGTATCACTCGTCAAATACTTTTTTTCTATTCAAATTGCTGACATACAAAAAACGGAGGCATAACTTTTTAGTTCTTTTTCACATATGTGCATAGGTTCAACCACTTGTTCATGTATTTCTGCTTTCTATTACACATCTAAAAAAAGTCATTACTTAACTTCTCGAAAAAAGACTTGACAGTCGCTGAATCGCGCAATATCATGTCTTACAGAACTTGTTTATTACAGATCTTTTGGAGGTGATTTGCAGAGGTTTTATTCGTAATCGACCGAGGGAGGATGCCCTCGGGGTTAACCGCGTTCCCTAAAAACGCGGCTGAAAACTGGGAGCCCTAACCCAAAAACAAAAGCGGCCGTTTAACCACGTTGCGCGTCAGCAACGAGGCTGAAAGTACGAACACCAGCGACGGAGTCAAAGAGACAAATATTATTTTTGGAGGAGCTATACATGAAAAGAAAGTATTTATCCATTCTGATCGTCCTTGCGCTTCTGACCGCACTGTTCACCTTCGCAACGCCGGCTGCAGCTGTTGATTACGGCGAATTCGAAGCACTGAGATTCAACCCCGATATGGCTTACAGTACACTTACCACCGGAGGTGTAACCTACAATGCTTACAGAGTGACGTATTGTCTGGATCCGATACCGGCACTCAATGAAGCAATCTTTATGATGACCATCAGGGTACCTGTTAGTATCAATGGCGTGGCGCTCGACCCAGATGAAGTAGCCAACTCTCCTGTTCTCGTTCGCAACCCGTGGAGCGGAGACGCAGGTGGAACTGCCCCAACGGCGAGTACAGCGGCAAGCGGGCAGTTATTGACTTATCTCCAGGAAGGTTGGGTGACTGTGCAACTTGGTATGCGTGGAAATGGAAACACGGTTGCAGGCTACCAGTATGGCAAACTGCCGGGCCCGATTGCCGACCTCAAGTCAGCGCTGCGCTACCTGCACTTTAATGACGACCTCATTCCCGGCGACATGAACAAGATAGTCTTTTCCGGTTCGAGTTCAGGTGGTTCCGCAACGGTTATGATGGGTGCGTCCGGTAACACTACCCTATATGAAGATGCAATAGCGGAGATCGGAGGTCTTCCGTTGAGCCTGCCTGGAGTTCGCGACGATATCTGGTGCGCGGCGCCGAGCTGCGCTGTTATGATGCGCGGTAACGCTGACTGCGCCACGACCTGGGGGCTCTTTGGCGACCTGACAGATGCTGAAGTCGGCGTGGAAACCTCAAAACTTAACAGGCTGATGACCATGGAATTCATCAGGTATCTGGAAGAGGAAATGAATCTCATTGCACAATACGACTTACCGGAGGCTGGTATATACAAGGGAGATAAACTCACGAACGATAATTACGCTGCGTACATCCTGCCTAACCTTGAACGGAGCCTCATGTACTATCTCAACGTACAGATGGCAAACGCAGGTAACAGGACCGCAATCGAAAACTATCTGGCCGGAAATAAAAACGGTGTTGTAAGAAACACATGGATATTCCCAACATTTGATGAAAACGATGTTCTCATTGACGTTAAAGTGTCAGGTTGGGAGGATTACTGGAGATACAACAGCAGTCTCGCGTTCGAATATGCGGATGCACCGGGCGGAGCTCCAAATCCGATGAGAAGGATACAGTTCCGGTATGACCCGAACGCATATGACAGTTATACAAACAACATTATTGGAGCTAATGGCGCTGTCACTGCGGGCACGCTGGGTTCATCGAGCCGTTCCTTTAATATCCCCACAATTAATGCTTCTGTTTACTCAAAATTCGGCATTGAGTGGCAGATGAACGAGCACGGCGTTACATTTGATCAGGCTACGCTTGACCTACTTGAGTTCCAGCGTAACTCCGTCGACCCGATGTACTTCCTCCTTGAGAAACAAGCGGGGAATACGTCAATCGGCGATATCACGGTGGCGCCGAACTGGGTTACCCGGGGAGGATCTTTTGACCCTGTAGCATCGCCGATCACAAAATTTGCGTTGCAAGCAAAACTGCTTGAGATGGGCTATAATTGCGACTCTATGATGACTTGGGATCAGACACACGCAGAGACCAACGATATTCCGGGTCAGATCAGGTTCATAAAAGGCCTGCTTGAACTGGATTATGTCGACGCCGCAGCCTCAGAGGAGAAACTCAGCGGTAACAAAAACAACCTCACTATAACTGTTACTGAAACATATGTCGGTACACAGACTATCGTTTACACCGAGACATTCTCCATAAGTAATAACGCTGCGGGCTATTATCAGGTGGGACCCTACTCGGTATATGTAGATACCAAAGGCAACGACCAAATCCGAGCATGTTATATAGCGTAGCGATCTTTGGCGAATTTGAACGAAAAACATATCAATTACGCGCCAAATACAGAGCCACCGGTTTTTCCGGTGGCTCTGTAATACTGGAACTATATCAGGTTAGTGCACACTCGAATAAAGGGTACGCCGCTGACGCTGCCGTGTCAGGCTGCACCGCGCTACCTTACCCTGACTACGTCATATCCCATTTCAGTTAAAAGGAAGATTACGCAGCCGTCCCCGAATAAGTGTCCGGCTCCGACTACGACAAAGTAGTCGCCATCGTTTGTTTCAGACTCTAAAAATCCGGCTATCCCCTGAGCCATGCCGACGTCTCTGTGCGCCCACATCGCGTTGGAATACTCGAGAGATAACGGATCGTCGCCATCCGCGGCTCTGCTGGCCGCCATCATTTCGCCAAAGACCTCGTCGTCTCCGGCTTTAATGGCTGAAAGCATGATCTCCATCACCGCCTGAAGTTCCGCGTTGGTTAAATCATCGGCATCCGCCGGCTCGTCAGGGTCCCCAAGGATAGTTAACAGTAGCGCCTGAAGCTGCAGTTCCTGCAGCTCTCGTGAGAACGACGCTAACATTTCTATTTGGAATACGGAACTTTCAAGTTCTTTTATTTGCTTGTTCATGCTATATGCTTTCATCAAAAGGAGCATGTCTATTCCCATCGCTGCGCTTTCCTCAGCGTCTCCCGTCGACATAAACATAACGGACAGAGCCAGGTGGGCAGCCCATGGTTTGAGATAGTAGAACTCTTCCGGAAGTTCCAGCGCCTCAACAAGAGCAGAAAAAAGTTCAAACGTCTCTTCTGAAAGATAGTCCGCGATCGTCTCGCCGTTTTCAAAATCAACCAGCTGCATCGCCTGTATGTATGTCATCTCCTCTTCGCTCAGTCCGGCGATATCAACTTCTACGACAAGGTTAGCGCTATTGTCAAACGCAGACATGATTTTTTCGCTGAGCGGATAAATAGCATTGTCGCCTAAGTGTATCGAGCCGAGGAGGTAGACGGTGTTGTTGGCGCCTTTGATCTCCCAAAGGAAACCAACGCTGGCGTTGCCGGCTAACCGCGCTGCATGCTCGTATGCCCTCACCGCCAGGACGATCATTTCCTGCACCGTACAAACCGCTTCCAGCTGGTAGTCGCCCGGCGCCCTTCCGTTCATAAGCCCTTTCGAGACAAAATACTCAGCAGCTTCTTCAGCAGTGGCAGATTCATCGGACAGCAAAGCGTAGAGGGCGGCGACGACCTGCCCGCGAGTTACAAGGCTATCGGGCTCCAGACCCAACTCCGCGGAAGACCCTAAAGCTTCAGCCAGGCTTTCGTAGACGGGCGCGAACTTTTCGGTCAACAGACGACCCCTGAAGTTTGAATATGTGCCTTCATTGCCAAGGCCGTATACTGTCGAAGCCATTAAGATATCAAATTCCGCCCACGAGTTGTAAATGTCAGTGATCTCCGCTCCGGCAGGCGGTTGCGACGCAAAGGCCGTTACCGGCGTTGCTATCAGTACGAGCGCCACCACAAACCCCAGAATCCTGGCAAACTTAGTCATTTTCATAGTTAAATCCCCTTTTCATGATATTATGCCGCCCATTATATTAGAGGGTTGGTGAATTGTCAAATGCCAAAGCATTCATGCTGCAAGTAATTTATACATAATTATACACTAAACTGTGATAAGAAAGAGAAAGAAATGATGAACACATTTACTTCACATTAAAGTACTGCACTACATTGAAAAACTACACACTTAACTGTTGAACTCACACTTATTACCGACAACCAGTCTATATAACTTGTGATTTAACTGCTATTGCAAAATACGTCATAATGAGTGTAAGATATGTGAAAATCAGCCAAGTTTAAGAAAAAAAACTTGAGTTTATCGTTCAAACTGTATATATTAGTAGGGATCTGTCAAATCAAAAGGTCAGTTTTTGATAGTACGTCATTGAAGGTTCACACATCGCTGAACTGCGGTTAGCATGTCCGGCGTTTTAGTGCAGTACATCAGGACACATATTCTTTTGGAGTGCAGCGATGAGATCAGGAGGTGACTAATGTAGAGGAATGCGGAGAACCACAACTCCGAAAAAGAGGCCGCTTAACCACATTGAGCGTTATCAACGTGGCTGAAATTGCCGTGTTCCTTCGGCATAGTACAAAGGATAAATAATATGGGAGGCATTAGTTAATGAAAAAAATAGCAGCCATAGTCATCATGCTTTCGATGATTCTGACACTACTCGGACCGGCGTCAATGGTATCAGCGGCATCGGAGCCGAAAGAGATCAAAATCGAAGGCGCTTCAGTAGCAGCAACGGTCGATAAACTCAACGGAAACCAAAACAAACTTACGATTACAGCAAATGACGAAAGCGGCAGTTTTTCAGAATCATACGCAATAGCGAACAACGCTGCCGGGACATACGCAATAAGCACTGAATCCGGCTCTTATCTGGTGTATGTTGATACAAAGGGAAATACCCAAGTCAGGTCGTGTTACATAGTCTCATTTACTCCGTTCCATGATCCACCCGTCTTTGACGCAGCAGCTTCCTTTGTAGGAAGTTATTCAATAACGTACAGTGAGTCCGGCTATAACGATGTAGTTGAATATGATGCGTATCAGTCGAGTTACGTTAAGAATCCAGAGAGCGGTGAAGCGGCTTTTCAAACACTGAATATCATGGTTCCAACGTCGATTCGGACTGTGAGTTACGATGCGTCTGATTCTCCTGTACTGTTTGTAAACGGCTCGGACGGGTTTGACGCAGCCGGAGCGCCCGCCCCCGCTGCAGGTGAGTTCGCGTTCAGTTCGGATTTTGCCAGGCGCGCACTCTGGGAAGGCTGGGTTATTATAGAAGCAGGTAACAGAGGCGGTGTTGAAGGTCTGGCAGATTTAAAAACTGCTCTTAGATTTTTGCGTTTTGACACAAACATAAACGACATACCCGGCAATAAGGATTTGATTTTCGCACTTGGCGGCGATTATGCATTACTTTTGGGTGCTACAGCCAACGACGCGGCATATAAAGACTTACTTAATAAAAATCAAGCAGCCAAGACGAACGATTCTGTCTTTGCAGCAGCAGCATACGAGCCTTCCCTCGATCAGGAGTACGCGGCGCTGAGTTCGGCAATGTTTGATAACTACGTCTTACCAAGCGGGCTCAGGCAAGTACAGAAAGAGTTTGCAACAGGCGGATATGCGGCAGCAGCAGCGTATGGAAATCTTCCTGCCTCTTCAACCGTTATGTTCAATAACGGCAACAACGCAGCGAGTGCGACGAATGTTATTAGCGTGGCATTTTCTGAGGCTGACTATAAAGCTTGGGCGGATAGTGAGTTGCCGTCAAGCGCTGCACCGGACACACTGTTGGAGTACAGCAGTGCAAATGGCGATATTGCTCCAAACTGGTGGATTCGCGCCGGCGCCGCAAATGCAAATGCCAACGCAGCAGCATTGAAGCTTGCGGAAGACCTGAAGGGCAAAGCTGATCTGGTCAATGCCCGCGTAATCTGGGACGGTGCGGTAGACGTGTTCGGTTTCTTCGATTTTGCGCACTATATACTGGCACAAGTGTTCATAAATCCAGGTACCAGCACTGGCAGCCCAAGTAATGGTCTCCCGGTAGACTGGTATAATTTCAGGCCATTTATTGGACTGGATGGAGATAATCCGTGGCTGCCGGCACGAAGCGCAGAGGATCCGGGGCAATCGATTCCCGGAGTGACTCCGACCACCAGTTACCCGAATTATCCTCTGGTAACGGCCGCGGTACCGCACACCATCAGGGAGAATATCCCGTACGTAGCGTATGAATCAGTGCCGGTGCCGTATAAAGCTGACACGACTTACGACTCGTTCGGATATTACCAGAGGCTTGATATCTATCGTGCGGATGGTACAGAAGATGAGGTTCAGCCTGTTATTGTCTATATTCACGGCGGCGGCGGTACGGGCGGTGACAAGCGCGGTCCGAGTAACGTATGGGGAAGCAGCTATGCCAATCAGCCTGCAAAATACGGTTCCCGGGATCAGATGATGGCGCGCAGCGGTATAGCGTACGGCTACACGGTGGTCGAGATAAACTACCGGGTAAACCGCTCGGCGGCAAATGGCGGACCTGTTCGGGTCCCGGGACGGAGTTATACCGACGCCTTCGCGTATCCGTCTATAGGCACGATCGATACCAGAGCAGCTATCCGCTGGTTGAAGGATAACGCTGAGATGCTTGGCATCGACCCCGACCAGATTATTCTGGCCGGCGCCTCTGCCGGAGGCGCGCTTGTCGACCGGGCGATGCTGCTTGGCTCAAATCCCGCGAAATACGACACCCAGAACAGTCAGTTGGCGGCATTGGGTGCGTCGCAGGTCAATGACAATGTTGCGGCAGCGGTCTCAATCATGACCACCCTCGGTTCAGGTACAATGTCCGAAATAGGGGTTCATGCGTATACCCCGCCGTACTACTTCTTTGCCGGCGAACGCGACGCTACCGGTAACTGGAGGACAAACTCATTACCTATTTACAACGCTGTTAAAGCAGCTAATCCAGAAGCAGTAGTGAGACTCGACGTTATCGAAGGAGGAGGCCACGAGACAGCCACAGGAAGCCTGGCTAACCAATATAACATATACACGATGTATAAATGGCTTGCAGATCAGGGCTTCTCGGTGGAGGATCCTGACGTGATCCACCCGCTGCAAGGCCCGGAAAACATATCGTTCAGCTTTCCGTTTTTCTATGATAACATCACCACACCAGTACTGACGGCTTCAGAGGGCATTAATGTGGCGACGCCTGTAAAAGCAATGAACAATACTGTAGGATTACAACTAACAATTGGCGTCACAGGTACAGTCGCTTACGATGACATTGCGTATGTTGCTATTACTAATATGGATCAGATACTGGCCGACGCAGGAATCAGGCCGGATCAGCGGTTTGTCATCAGGCTGGCAAACCCGGGAAATGTGGATACCAGATATACACTGGAATCCCTTTCTGAGATCAATGATTATGTCATTCCGCTCAGGAATGGTACCAGTACTGCCACAATCTCGGTCTACGAGGGCAATTCAGTTGCAAATAACGCGCGACTGACGATTACCATCAGTTCCAGTATCACAATAGAAACCGCGCCTTAACCCGAACCCGAAACCTGGCAGAGTTACGGAAAAGCGCAGACAACAACAGCCACGTTTGATAAAACGTGGCTGTTGCGTTACGGCCTCCATATACATAATCGCATGGCTGCGGGAAATGAAAATGCTTTTTTTGCCTTTAAGGTTATTTCGCAAATGCGCTGTAAGAGAGCATCAGGCCTCCGCAGGTATTATTGCCGTCTGATTCAAACCCATATTCGCCAAAGGTGAATTCAACAATGAACGGAGTGTCGCCCGCTGCTTGTTTGATGAGTCCTGCGGTTTCTTCGATGCGGTCGCCGATGCCCGCTCTTCTCCCGCCGCAGTGGACAAGATGATAACCTGCGGCGTTACCGAGCTTCGATTTAAGTTTCTCAAGAGTCGAAGCCGCGGAAGCGACCAGACCGTCGACAGAGCCGTCCATGTAAATGACCGCAGTGTTTGTCGCAAGGTTGTTGCCTATGTTTATAGAAAGGTCGTCATTCCCGTTCATAGGATGTCGTATGGCAACCAAATCACCGAGGCGGTCCTTGACTCCGAGCGGGTTGCAGATCGACGCTACGAGAAGATCCATGCCCTTTAGCTGGTCTACGCCTTTTCCGCTCCACTGCGAGTACTTTTGCAGCGCCGGGACGCCGTCGATCTCTTCAAGGACACGGTTGTCCCTGATTTTCGATATGATACCGACCTTGTCAGTTTCCGCGTAAGCGCCGGTGTATACGTTTGAAAACGCTTTGTCAGTATAGACGAACGCCACCGCGACTCCGTTTGAAGTAACTATGCTGTCGGTGAATAGTTTCCACTCGCCCGCGATCGCATTGTCCGCCGCGCTGCCGCCGAAAAACGGGACGCGGCCAATAACTGCGGATATCCCCTTGAGGTAGAACTCCTCTTCGCCAGGTGACGCTGCCATGTAAAAGTAACTCGGCGCTGTGGACATGCCCGCTTTTTGCATCGCTTCGCGCGCCACTTTTTCTCCGGTCGCCACAGGGCAATCGCCTCTGTCTGCGCCTGCAACGCCTACTTTTATGTCGTCGCCTTCAAATGCCATGACGCCGGCGAAATAATCGCCGCTGACATAACCCTGCGGTGTGATGATGCCGGTAAACGATGTGTTGCCTATAACAGGCGTATTCGGGATTTCCTTTTTCAGGCACGCGATCAGTTCAGCCTGATCGTAGCCCACGCTTGAGTAAAGGAACGCCAGTTTTGCTCCTTTCATGTCCTTTGCCGCTTCACGGGCGGCAGCGCCGGGATCCTGAAGCACTGTTGAGTTGACTTTTACGTTTAACATAACTACACAACCTTTCATTATTGTACGATGATTTTGTTTTTGTTCAGCCGCCTGCCAAAAGCGGCATGATCGTGACGGAGTCCCCGTCATCAAGAACGTCACAGGGATTTTTACGCCTGCCGTTGACCAGAATTGAGTACCTGTGATCCGTCTTTTCAATCCCGGTCTCACCGAGCGCGTCGGCGATAGTCATGCCCGGTGTGTATTCCATCTCAAAATACCCGTCGTTCGGGGCATATTGCTTCAGTACCGCCAACAGCTTAACAGTGATCATATCCCCTCCAGATACCCTATGTAGTCCTCCAGACCAAGCAAGGACAGAGATTCTTTTGTTGGTATGCCGTTTTCGTCCCATCCTCTCAGTTTGTAGTAATCGTCGAGCATCTTATCAAACGCAAACGGCGTTTTTCCGGCGCGCCCTCCGATTATCGACGGCTGCATCATCTTTGGGGGAAGGGAGTCGTCTTTACGGGTAATGCCGTCGCGGACGTTTACCAGCCGCTGCAGGGCCAGGCCGCGCTGCGCGGTTTTGAGCAGTTCCATCGTTGAAAGTTTGATACCCGTGGCGTATTCATACTCCAGAGCGATATCGGATATTGAAAGCCCGCCGTTGTTGACCATGAATTTACACATCGTCAGGTTGTTGAATAACAAGCTGGCGTCCTGGTAAACTGCAGCGCAATACGCTGCCTGGTCTTCGTCAAACCGTTCGGGAGGTTCGTCCATTTCGCAATCGGGATAGAAGAGACCCAGAGCGCTTGCCTGCGGGTTACCTCGCTCATGACACGCGCCCCTGGGACTGGTCGCATAGTTGACCGCGAGCCCGTAGACTGCGCGGGCGTCATGCGCGGGCATATCGAGGTTTTTGACCTCCGCCGCCAGCGCGGCGGTTTCCGGACCAATCTCTTCAACAGCCCCGCGGATACCTTTCCTGAATTTCGCGCCGATACCTTCAAGTTTCAGTATTTTGTCAGCCAGGCAGAGCAAAGTGTCCTTGTCGCCCCATTTCGGAACCATTCCGATCTCTTCTTCCGTCAGAAAACCGCTCTCATAGCACTCAATAATATACCCGATGAACGAACCGACCGAGATCGTATCTGCGCCGGCGCGGTTAATTATATCATTAGCTTCGGAGATCGCTTTCAGATCGTCGATCATAAGGCCGGAACCGAGCATACCGAGCGTCTCATACTCAGGCCCGTTCCCTTCAAGTACGCTGCCGTCGTCCAACGTGACCCGGATGTGCCGATGGCACCCGACCGGGCAGTTCTGGCATGGCAGCGGTTTTACGTTGAGGAATTCCGTGTATCGCGGAGTCCCTATCATCTTTGCTCCGTTGCGCCATAAGTCCCCGCGCCAATAGCGGATGGGCACGTCGCCCAACGCTTCGAGAGGGACCATCACGTCGGGTGTGCCTCCGCCGCCTTTTGCTGTTTCATGCAGCGCTTTAAACAGGTCTTTTGAAAGCTGGCTTGCTTTTTCCTCGTCCGCGACCGGTGGTTTTTTCGTGCCCCAGACCGCTATGGCTTTTAGGTTTTTCGACCCCATAACTGCGCCGGAACCGCCTCTGCCCGCGAAGGAGTGGCCGTCGCATGTTATACAAGCGATGGGGTTCATGATTTCTCCGCACGGGCCGATATTGAGGGCGTTGATCCTGTCGTTGCCAAGTTCTTTTTTAATAATAGCTGAGGTTTCGGTCGAGTCCCTGCCCCATATATGACCGGCGTCTCTGAACTCAACGGAGTCGTCGTTTATAAAGAGATACAGAGGCTTTTTAGCTTTCCCTTCAATGACGAGGACGTCATATCCTGCTTTTTTCAACTGCGGCGCCCACGCGCCTGTTCCTGCCGAATCGAGAAATGTGCCTGTCAGCGGGCTCTTTGTTATGACGCTCCACTTCGCGTTTCCCGGATAGTTTGCAGCCTGCATGAACCCCAGCGCGAATATGATCTTGTTCCCCTCAGACAGCGGGTCGGTTTTGCCAGGGACTTCTTCGAGGAGTATTTTTGCGCCAAGCGCGGCTCCTCCCAACAGCAGCTTTATCGATTTTTCATCAATGTCTTCCGCGGTACTGGTTTCGTTTGTAAGGTTTACCCTGAGTAGTTTTTTCCAATAACCGTGCACGATATCACGCGCCTCCCTTCAAGCGAGCAACGGGCATTTCGAATGCGTCTGTTACTTTACAAAATAATTTTTAATTCAACTAAGTGGTACAGCGTCTTCATAGAAAATGAACCGTTAAAAAAAGCAATGCCCCTTATAACGGTTCATCATGGTCGGAGTGCGGGGACTTGAACCCCGGGCCTCTTGGTCCCGAACCAAGCGCGATACCAAACTTCGCCACACCCCGTTAGTTCCGGCTTGAAGTATTATAATTCACCATCATTTATATTGCAAGCAATTTTTTATTACTGTATAATACTGCAAGTGACGGGATACGAGTTTCACAGCGAGTACCCGGCAGCTGATAAAGCACTGAACATGACGAGGGAGAGATATTATGAACGCAATATATGAAAAGCTGATGAAATGCTATGGCGTCGTAAAAGCCAAAGTAAACTTCATACCTAAAGTCGCGCTTATTCTCGGCTCGGGCCTGGGAGGTTACGCTGAAAGCATGGAAATCGAAGCGTCCGTCGATTATAAGGAGATAGAAGGTTTCCCGGTGAGCACTGTACAGGGACACCACGGGCGGTTCGTTTTCGGATACGTAAAAAACGTGCCTGTTGTGGTAATGCAGGGGCGCGTTCACTACTACGAGGGTTATGACATAAGCGACGTCGTGCTGCCGGTCAGGCTGATGGGGCTTCTCGGGGCGGAAACTGTATTTCTGACAAACGCGGCAGGCGCTATAAACAGGTCATATGCAGCGGGCGATTTTATGCTGCTGAGGGACCACATACTCATGGGGGCGCCCTCGCCGCTTATCGGCCCGAATATCGAAGAACTCGGTACAAGATTCCCGGATATGAGCGAAGTATATAATAAGGACCTGCGCGACAGGATCGCATCGGCTGCAAGAGCGCTTGACATAAAGCTGCATGAGGGCATATATCTTCAGGCATCCGGCCCGAATTTTGAAACGCCCGCTGAAGTGAACGCGTTCGGTATACTCGGCGCGGACGTTGTCGGCATGAGCACGGCTTGCGAAGCCGTTGCAGCGAACCATATGGGCCTGAAAGTATGCGCTGTCACATGCGTTTCAAACTCAGCCGCGGGGATATCGCCCAAGCCTCTGACTCACGCGGAAGTCCAGGAAATGGCCGACGTCGCGGCCCCGCGGTTCAAAGCGCTGGTCACGGAGTCGATCGTGAGGATAGGGAGTTAGGAGTTGGAGTCAGGAGTTAGAGTTAGGAGTTGGAGTCAGGAGTCAGGAGGCGGGGGACGCTGCTTTCGGACGAAAAACTCAGTTTTGCACGATGGACGACAAACTTGAGCGCATATTGCCAAAGGTACAGAAACCGGCGCGTTATACGGGCGGAGAATATAAGCAAATCATCAAGGATAAAGCTGATGTCGACGTTCGTGTAGCTTTCTGTTTTCCGGACACATACGAGATCGGTATGTCAAATCTTGGGCTGAAGATACTGTACGGCGTGCTGAACGGTATCGACGGCGTGTGGTGCGAACGTGTTTTCTCGCCGTGGAGCGACATGGAAGAACAAATGCGCGCCAATCATATTACGCTGTACGGTCTTGAAAGCGGCGATCCGATACGTGAGTTCGATATTGTAGCGTTTTCTGTCGGCTATGAGCTTTCGTACACTACCGTACTGAATATGCTCGATCTGGCGGGAATACCGCTGCGCGCCGGGCAGAGATCAGACGCCGACCCGGTGGTAATAGCGGGCGGAACATGCTGCTTTAATCCTGAGCCTCTGGCAGAGTTCATGGACTTTTTCATCATTGGCGAGGGTGAAGACGCGCTTGTCGAACTGATCGAAGCTTTTAAAACCGTTCGGCGTGTCAATACATCCGGCGGCGGCGCCAGTTGCGGTATCGCCGGCGGGAGCAGCAGAAGCGGCAGGGTCATAAACGGCGGAAGATGTGAAAAAGGCGGCAGGGAGGATTTTATTGAGGCGGCGGCGTCGCTGCCCGGAGTGTACAGACCTGCAAACTACGACGTCGAATACGGAGACGAAGGGATAATAAAAAAAATCACTCCGGCTGACGGAGCGCAACTGCCCGTTGTAAAGCGCATCGTGCAAAAACTCGACTGCTCATACTATCCTGCAGATTCGATCGTGCCTTCAGTTTCGCCGGTTCATGACAGGGCGGTTTTGGAACTGTTCCGCGGATGTATACGCGGGTGCAGATTCTGTCAGGCAGGCCACGTATACCGGCCTGTCCGCTCGCGGTCTTGCGATGTACTGGTCAGGCAGGGGATCGAGTCCCTGAAAGCGTCCGGCTATGATGAACTTGCGCTGCTCTCCCTTAGCACCAGCGATTACAGCAGCCTGATTGAACTGTGCGACGGCCTGATGGCCTGGTGCGAGCCGAGGAGGATAAGCCTGTCCCTTCCGTCGCTGCGCATAGACAATTTCAACGTCGATATTATGGACAGGGTTCAAAGGGTACGCAAATCAGGGCTTACGTTTGCCCCGGAAGCCGGCAGCCAGCGCCTGCGTGACGTAATAAATAAAAACGTCACTGAAAAAGATTTGCTCGAAGCCTGCCGTACGGCTTTTGAAGGCGGCTGGAACTCGGTGAAACTGTACTTTATGCTTGGCCTCCCCACGGAGACCGACGAAGATGTTGCGGCAATAGCCGCGCTGGCTCATGCGGTTTTATACGAATGGAAACTGCACGCAAAAAACAAAAACCGCGGACTGCGGATAACAGTCAGCACATCCTGCTTTGTGCCCAAGCCGCATACGCCGTTCCAATGGGAACCCCAGGTTTCTATGGATGAATATACCAGGCGTGTGGATCTGCTCAGGGGGGCGCTGAGGTCAAAGGCGATAACATACAATTGGCACGAAGCGGAGCAAAGCTATATCGAAGCGGCGCTCGCCAGGGGTGACCGGCGGGTCGGAAGCGTAATAGAATCAGCGTGGAGGCTGGGCGCGAAACTGGACTCGTGGAGTGAAAACTTTTCGCTTTCTGTGTGGTTGGAGGCGTTTGAGCAAAACGGGGCCGACCCGGACTTTTATGCGCTCAGGGAGCGTGGGTGCGGCGAAGTTTTACCGTGGAGCGTCGTATCAGCCGGGATAGACGAAAAATACCTGAGCGCCGGGCGCAGCGCGTCAAGGGCGGGGATAACGACGCCAGATTGCAGGAGCAAGTGTTCGGGCTGCGGCGCAGCCGGTTTGCTGGAAGGAGGGCGTTCCTGTGAGGGCTGCTGATCCGGCAGGCGAAGAGCTGAACGAGGCGGGAGGTTCACTGCTCAGGCTGCGTTACCGCAAGACAGGCAGCGCGAGGTACATCTCAAATTTAGACCTGATGGCGATCATGGGCAGGGCCCTTATACGGGCGGGGGTCGAACTGAAGTATTCAGAGGGGTTTAATCCGCACCCTTATATATCGGTGGCGCTGCCTCTCCCGGTGGGATGCTCAAGCGTTTGCGAGCTTGCCGACGTCCGGTTGGCAGCCGGCGCCGGGGATGCGCGCATCCCGGAACGCGTCACGGCCGTACTCCCTGACGGGCTGAAGGTTTTGGAGGCGTATGTATCAGGCAAAAAGTTCAGCGGTATTGCATGGGTCAAACTTGAAGGCCGTCTTTTCTACGATTCGGGAACATCATCGGAGACGTTGACGGGGCTGGAGCGGTGTTTTTCGGCCGAAAGCATTTTTGTCAGGAAAAAGACTAAAAGCGGTTTATCCGATATCGACATTTCCCCGCATGTAAAAAGTATAAAGTTCAGCGGCGCCAATTACGTCAAAATGGAGGCGGTCGTGTCCGCGCAAAACCCTTCTGTCAGCCCGGCTATGCTGGCAGCCGCCATAGGGCAGAGCAGCATGGCGCCGGTCCCGGATTTTTGCCTGTTTACTCGGGCAGAGATTTATGATATTAATATGGATGTATTCAGATGATAGATGATAGATGATAGATTATAGATGATAGTTGGTAACACAGCGATCGAACCATAATAAAATCAAGGAGGCGGACGTAATGGCTATAAGTGAGCTGGCGGTAAAAAGAATAGGGATACTGACTTCGGGGGGCGATGCACCGGGCATGAACGCCGCTATTCGCGGCGCCGTACGGACGGCGCAGTCGATAGGAATCGAAGTCATAGGGGTAAGGCACGGGTATGCCGGCCTGATAAGCGGCGATCTTTTCCCTCTCGATGAGAAAGCCGTAAAGGGCCTGACCGGACGCGGCGGGACGATGCTGTATACGGCGAGGTCCGTTGAGTTTACAACCGAAGAAGGGGTAAAACGCGCGGCTGATACTTGCAGATATATGGGGATCGAGGGCCTCATTACTATCGGGGGCGACGGAACGTTCCGGGGAGCGCTCGATATCTCGGAGCACGGGATAAAAGTGATTGGCATACCATGCACGATAGACAACGATATAGGATGTACATCGTATACTATCGGGTTCGATACCGCCTGCAACACAGCGGTCGAGGCTGTCGACAGGCTCAACGACACGATGCAGTCGCATGAACGCTGTTCGGTCGTCGAGGTCATGGGGCGCAGGGCCGGCCATCTTGCGCTGAGCGTGGGCATTGCGACCGGCGCAACGCTGATAATGATACCTGAAGTTGAGTATGATTTTGAGCGCGAAGTTGCAGGGCGCATACGTACGGCTCGCCTTGCGGGGCGGAATAATTTCACAGTGATAGTGGCCGAAGGCGTCGGGCACGCGCATGTCATAGCTGAAAAAATACATGATGCGACCGGGATCGAAACGCGGGTCACAGCGCTCGGCCATATCCAGCGCGGCGGGGCGCCGCATGTGCGTGACCGCGTTATAGCGACGACAATGGGGAACAGGGCGGTCGTCCTGCTCGCGGAAGGCAAAGGCGGCAGGATCATTGCGATGATAGACGATAAGCTGGTTGACCTTGATATCCATGAAGCGCTCAATACGACAAAAGAGTTTGATTTCGAAACATATAATATGTATAAGACACTGACATTTATAGACGGTGATAAATCATAATGGAAAAAACTACCAGAGGCGTCAAGAGAGAGCCGTTCAGGGAAATGTATGAGGCGATCCTTACGCTTGAGACTCTTGAAGAATGCGTCAACTTTTTTGACGACCTTTGCTCGGTGACGGAACTGCGCGCGATCGAGCAGAGGTACCATGTCGCGAGCATGTTAAACGACGGACACATCTACAGCACTATACTTGACGAAACGGGGGCTTCAAGCGCGACGATCAGCCGTGTTAACAGGAGCCTTCAGTACGGGGCCGGCGGATATGAGGTAGTTTTCGGCAGGCTGGGGAAGAATTAGGAATCATGAGTTAGGAGTTAGGAGTTAGGAGTTAGGAGTTAGGAATTAGGAATTAGGAATTAGGAATTAGGAGTTATGGGTGTACAGACTGGACCACATGCTTTACAAACATGAGGTGACGTTAGAAGCCACCGTGGACGGTGAACAATGGATGAAATAATCAGGGCGATATCAGACGACGGGTTTGTGTCGGTATCGGCGATATCTTCGAGGGGACTGACGGAGCAGGCGAGGTTGATACACGGTACTTCGCCGGTCGTAACAGCAGCGCTGGGGAGAACTCTCGCGGCGGCTTCATTGATTGGCAGCGCTATGAAAAAGCCGGAAGCATCGCTGACAGTGAATATAAACGGCGGAGGCCCGGCCGGAACTATCATCGTTGTGTCCGATTCAGCGGGAAACGTACGCGGTTACGTACAAAACCCTGTAGTCGAATTGCCGAAAAAGGCATCCGGAAAACTTGACGTCGGGGCAGCGGTCGGTAAAGACGGGATGCTTTCCGTCATAAAAGATTTCAGGGAAAAAGAACCATATTCCGGCGCGGTCAGGCTCGTCAGCGGAGAGATCGCGGAGGATTTTGCCGCGTATTTCGCGGTAAGCGAACAGATACCGTCGGCGTGCGCGTTTGGCGTCCTTGTTGACACAGACAGATCGGTCCTCGCGGCGGGGGGATATA